>VOFC01001647.1_pt1 | contig 140000 bp, 200 predicted proteins | sample 5384161 | NCBI WGS metagenome assembly VOFC01 (sample SAMN12384722, study PRJNA508395) | human gut metagenome | isolation source: healthy gut B | host: Homo sapiens | reverse complement strand
GAAAAATGGACTCTGAGCCGCGACACTTGTAATAAGTTATTAAGTATACAAAGGCGATATGCAATTCGTAGCAACCAAGAAGTAACCGATGAACAAATCGGATATATGGAAGCTGTTGAAGACGCTGTTGGTCTATTACAATATCACATTATTTTTGTCTGCAAATATAGAAAGAAATTACTGGTTTCGAGGCTATGTCAGAGACACAGTGTGATAATAAGATATATGGAAAAGATATCCTCAATATTTACGAAAACAATTTTGGAAAGAACATACCTTTTGGACAGATGGATATTTTGCCTGTAGTGTAGGAAATGTATCGGAAGAAATGCTGAAAAGATATATAGAAAATCAAGGTTGAGAAAGAGGGTGACAGTGGATGTTAAAGGCATATAAATACAGAATATACCCTAATAATGAGCAGAAAATACAGATTGCAAAAACATTTGGCTGTTGCCGTTTTGTGTATAATCAGACGCTGGCATACCGGAAAGAAGTATATGAGAAAGAGAAAAAAAAATCAGTTAGTAAAACCGACTGTAACAATTACTGCAACAGACAATTAAAGAAAGAATATGAATGGCTGAAAGAAGTGGATAAATTTGCTCTGACAAATGCGATTTACAACATGGATGCTGCATACCGAAAATTTTTTAAGGAACATGTAGGTTATCCGAAGTTTAAGAGTAAACACGATAATCATAAGTCATATACAACAAATTTTACGAATGGCAATATAACAGTAGATTTCGGGTGCAATAGAGTAAAACTGCCTAAATTAAAAGGTATAAAAGCAAAACTGCATAGAAATTTTAGTGGACAGATAAAATCGGTAACGATATCACAAGTTCCGAGTGGAAAATATTATGTATCAATTTTAGTGGAAACAGAACACATGGAACTGCCACATACAAATCAAAATACCGGAATAGATTTAGGTATTAAGGAGTTATGTATTACTTCTGATGGAAAAAAATACGAAAATCCCAAAATCATCAGAAAATACGAAAAGAAACTGGTGAAACTGCAAAGGCAGTTAGCCCATAAAGAGAAAAAAGAAGTCAAAATTACTACAAAACAAAGAAAAAGATAGCATTATGCCATGAGAAAATGACAAATACCAGAAAAGATTATCTGCACAAGATGTCACATGAGATTATCAGCGAAAACCAAGTGATAGTTTCGGAAGATTTGCAGATAAAAAACATGGTAAAAAATCATCATTTGGCAAAGTCCATAAGTGATGTATCATGGCATGAGCTGACAAGACAGTTAGAATATAAGGCCAAGTGGAATGGCAGAAAATATGTCAAAATAGATACATTCTATGCCAGTAGTCAGTTGTGTTCGGTCTGTGGATACCAAAATACAGAGACGAAAAATCTATCAGTAAGGGAATGGATATGTCCTGTCTGCGGAACAAACCATGACAGGGATATCAATGCAGCAAAGAATATACTGGAAGAAGGATTAAGACAAATAGCATAAAAATAACAATATAGGGCAGGGACTGCCCGAATTAACGCCTGTGGAGTATATCCGGAGGTTCAGAGAGAAATAGAACGTATTTTTTCAGATTTTGCTTTCGTACAGGAACACCCTGGACAAAGAAAAAATTACGGGAAAGAATAGAAACATATCGAAAACTTATGATTCTATAAGAAAGGAAAGCAGAAAAGCTTGTCGATAAATAATTCTTACTATTGTTGTTAAATTTTGTTATAATAAAAAAAGCTATAGGTAAAAATATAGAAATAGGGGGCAGGCATGAATTACGGAAAATCATCCATAAAACGTCGTGCACGTCAGATAGATCGTAAAGCCGGTAAAGGTACGCAGGAAAATCGGAGTAGTATTTGGAAAGATACTTTTGATATGTGTACTGATAATTGGCGTTGTTGGCGTCAGCACAGTAGTTGGAGCGGTGAAGGGAATCCTTGCATCCGCACCGGATATATCAGCGGTAGATGTTATACCAACCGGATTTTCCACCACGGTACTTGCCAGTGATGGAAGCGAAATTGCAACACTCGTGGCCGAAGGCTCGAATCGTCGTTCGGTAACGCTTGATGAAATTCCAAAAGATTTGCAGCACGCAGTTGTAGCGATTGAGGACGAGCGTTTTTATGAGCATAACGGAATTGATTTGAAGGGAATCGCCCGCGCGCTTGTGGCGGATTTGAAATCCATGGATTTTACACAGGGAGCCAGTACCATCACACAGCAGCTGGTAAAGAACAATGTGTTATCCGAGCAGTGGGAAAGTGAAAATACCGGAGATATCTCCAAAATTGAAAAAAAATGGAACGGCAGGTGCAGCGAAAAAATACAGGAAATGTATATCGCTGTGGAATTGGAGAAGAAAGTCGATGATAAGGATTGGATTCTTGAGAATTATCTCAATTCTATTAACCTCGGAAACAATACGTTAGGTGTTCAGGCAGCAGCCGAGCGTTATTTTGGCAAGGATGTGTCGGATCTTACGTTGTCGGAGTGTGCGGTTATTGCCGGAATTACAAAGAATCCGTCCAGATATAATCCGATTCTTTATCCAAAACAAAATGCAAAGCGTCGCAAGATGGTTCTGGATGCTATGAAAAAGCAGGGATACATCACGCAGAAGCAGTATGATGAGGCTATGGCAGATGATGTTTATGACCGCATTTCGGAGCACAACAGTGGATTTGAAACTTCCATGAACAGTTATTTTGTGGATTCGGTTATTGACGATGTGTTTAATGATCTCGTAAAAGTAAAAGGATATTCGGAAAGTGACGCGTACAAAGCAATCTATCAGGGTGGATTGACCATCAAATCCACGCAGAATCTGGATATCCAGAAGATTTGTGATGAGGAAGTCGCCAATGCAGGCAACTATGAAGTTGGAACGAAGTATTCTTTTTTATTCTTTCATTCCAGGTAAAGAAAGCAGATGGAAGCTTTAAAACATATACGAACCAGACAATGCTTTCTTATTATAAGGCAAAGAATAAGAATCAGGATTATTCCATTAATTACAGTTCGGAAGAAGCCTGTCGGGATGCAATTGCAAAGTATGAAAAGGATGTCCTTGAAAAAGGGGACAAGCTGGTAGATAATTCCGAATATATATTTATCACAGCACAGCCACAGGTTGCCATGACGATTATGGATCAGAGTACCGGAGAGGTGCAGGCGATTGTCGGAGGCCGCGGTGACAAAGCTGGAAACAGAACATGGAACCGTGCGACAAAGACCACACGTCAGCCGGGATCGACATTCAAGATTATCGCCTGCTATGCACCGGCTTTGGATGCAGGTGGAATGACATTGGCATCTGTGGAGGACGATGCGCCTTTTTTTACAGTAGGATCTAAGACATATAACAATTATGATCACACTTACAAGGGATTTACGAATTTACGTACTGCAATCACCCGGTCAATGAATATTGTCACAGTAAAAACATTGCAGGATATCGGCGTGGATCTTGGATATCAGTATGCGGAAGATTTTGGATTTACGACGTTGGATGAAAATGACAAGAACCTGGGTATTTCATTGGGAGGACTTACAAAAGGTGTCACCAATCTGGAACTGACGAGTGCATATGCAGCAATCGCTAATCAGGGAGAATATATCGCACCAAGTTTTTATACGCAGGTACTTGACCATGATGGAAATGTGATTTTGGATAATACCAAGACAAAGGAACGTCACCGTGTTGTGAAAGAAGAGACTGCATGGCTTCTTACTGACGCAATGAAAGATGTTATGACAGCTGGAACCGGAACACGTGCATATTTTGGAAGCGGGATGGTTCAGGCAGGTAAATCTGGTACTACAACAAGCAATCGAGATGCGTTGTTTGCTGGATTTACACCATACTATACCTGTGTGGTATGGGGGGCTATGATGACAACTCCAAGCAGATGGGTGGAGCAGGAACTTCTTATCCAAAGAATCTCTGGCGCTCGGTTATGAAACGTGTGCATGAAAATCTTGAGAGCAAAGATTTTGAGAAACCGAAAGGAATTACACAGGCTACCGTATGTTCAAAATCCGGACTTCTTCCAAAGGATGGTGTCTGTGAAAATGATCCAAGAGGATCTTTAAAATATACGGAGTATTTTGCATCCGGCACTACCCCGAAGGAAGAATGCAATCATCATGAAGTACTCTCTATCTGTAAAGTATCCGGAGAAATTGCAGGACCATATTGTCCGAAAGAAGATATTCAGACAAAAGTATTTATTGTAGGGGCAGCACAGGGATCTGCAGATTATCCGTATTGTGCAAGTAAAGAGTTCCTGAATAAGACATGCTCGGTTCACGATGAAAATTACATCCCGGATGAGGAGAACCCGGAGGAACCTTCGGATGAAGATCCAGCAGATGGTGAAATTGATGAACCACAGACACCGGAGGAGGGAGAGGATACTCCGGCAGATGAACCGGAGGAATTAGATCCATCGCTTACAGCATTTGGTATCTGGAGATGGATAATGGCATTCCACCGATGAGAATCGCAAGGAGAACGATGAGATATGGAAACGACAGCCAATGGATATCGCGTTGTCTATGAAGGCGGAGAGGGTGAGATTGTAGAAAAAAAATCACGCTTTATCGCAACGGTACGACCGGTAGAAACAGAAGAGGAAGCGGTAGCTTTTATCAATGAGATGAAAAAGAAATATTGGGATGCAAGACACAATTGTTCTGCATTTGTCATTGGAAGCCGGCAGGAAGTTACCCGTTGTTCCGATGATGGGGAGCCGGCGCAGACGGCGGGCCGTCCGATGCTGGATGTATTGCTTCGGGAGGGCATTACCAATGTGGCTGTCGTGGTGACCAGATATTTTGGCGGAGTACTGCTTGGCACTGGTGGGCTGGTACGGGCGTACCAGTCTGCTACCCAGGCAGGGCTTGCGGCCAGCAAAATTATCGAAAAACGCCAGGGAAAGAAATTAATCATTCATACGGATTATAATGGACTTGGAAAGTTACAGTATCTGTTCGGACAGCAGAAGACTGCCATTCTGGATACAGAGTATGCGGCAGATGTAGTTTTGACTATTCTTGTTCCGGTGGAACAGAAAGATTTCTTATAGAAAGAAATCACAGAACAGACCAATGGAACCGCACAAATGGAGTGGGGGGGAAGATGCGGTATATGCGTTAATTGACAAAACTGTTCAAATTTTTTAAAAAATTTAAAAATAAGTGTTGACACAAGGTACCTATGTATGTATAATAGCTATTGTTGAAACAACACATTGGCCCATCGCCAAATGGTAAGGCAACGGACTCTGACTCCGTCATTTCAAGGTTCGAATCCTTGTGGGCCAGCTTTTAAGAACTTCGTTGGAAGTTCTTTTTTTTAAATCATGCAGGGAGGGCACAAATGTATAGTTTTGACAGCAGAATTCGTTATAGTGAATTGGATTCCAAAGGAACACTGAATTGGCTTGCACTGATGGATTATTTTCAGGATTGCAGTGTGTTTCATTCGGAAAGTCTGCACATTGGAGTAGATTATCTGGCGGATCATCATCTGGCGTGGGTACTTTCATCCTGGCAGATCTGTCTGAACCGCATGCCGAAGCTTGCAGATATGGTAACGACACAGACCTGGGCATATGGAATGAAGAGCTTTTATGGAATGCGTAATTTTGTGATGAACGACGCAAATGGGGAACGGCTGGCATATGCAAATTCCATCTGGGTTCTGATGGATACACAAAAAAGGACGCCCGACAAAAGTGCCGCAGGAGATGGTAGACTTGTATGGACTGGAGCCGCAGCTTCCGATGGATTGCAGTACACGCAAGATTGAAGTGCCGGATGAATACGAAGAAAAAGAACCTTTTGTTGTGCCCCCCCTTATTTTATAGACACGAATCATCATATGAACAACAGCCGCTATGTACAGGTGGCGCTTTCGTATCTTCCGGAAGATTTCACGTTTGAAGAAATCCGGGTGGAATATAAGAAAGAGGCGGTCGTAAAGATATTATGATTCCCCGCGTGAGCCGGATGCAGGACAAAACAATTGTTACCCTGTGCGGAGAAAACGGACGTGCGTATGCTGTGATTGCGTTTTTTGCATAATCGTTGATAGAATAAAAACAGAAATTCTGAATCGTTACAATCAGTAAAAATTCAGAGAATGGAGTAGAGAATGAAATTAGGAGAATATCAGGAATTATACTATGTGAAAAAAGTAGATTTCGGTGTATATCTTGCGGAAGATCTGACGAGTGAGACACATGTGCTCTTGCCGGCAAAAACAGGTGCCGGAGAATGCAAAAACCGGAGAGAAGATTCGCGTATTTTTGTATAAGGATTCCAAGGACCGTCTGATCGCTACAACCAATACCCCGAAAGCTTACACTCGGAGGCTACGCACCACTTGTTGTGAAAGAAGTGGGAAAAATCGGTGCGTTTCTTGACTGGGGGCTTGAAAAGGATCTGTTTCTTCCATATAAAGAGATGACCAGTCATGTGGAAGCAGGAGATGAAGTGCTTGTTACTTTATATATTGATAAAAGTACACGTCTTTGCGCAAGCATGAAAGGATTGTATGATCTTCTTTCAAAAGATTCACCATATAAAAAGGATGATACGGTAACCGGAAGAGTGTATGATTTTAGCGATAATTTTGGAACATTTATTGCTGTTGATGATCTATATTCAGCACGTATTCCGGTTTCGGAGGATCACAGTTTTCTGAAAGTGGGAGATGTGATCGAGGCAAAGATCACCGCAGTCAAGCCCGACGGAAAGCTTGACCTTACACTTCGGGAAAAGGCATATATTCAGATGGATGCTGATGCGCAGAAGATCTTAGAACTTTTAGATTCCTATGCGGGAGTACTTCCTTTTTCAGAGAAGGCAAGCCCGGAAGTAATCAAACGTGAGACAGGATTGAGTAAGGCTGCATTCAAACGTGCAATTGGTCGTTTGTATAAAGAAAGAAAAAATTACATTAGATGGTGGAAAAATCCGGAAAAATTAAGTATAATGACGGCATAAGCCTATGATAGGGCAAATTTAAATGGACGGATGTCCTTATGAATCAGGAGGAAAACAAAATGAAGAATGTAATCAGTACAGATAAGGCTCCGGCTGCGATCGGACCCTACTCACAGGCAATTGAAGTGAATGGAATGGTATTTACTTCCGGAATCATCCCGGTAGTTCCAGCAACAGGAGAAATTCCTGAGGGATCTGTTGCGCAGGCAAAACAGGCTTTTGAAAATTTGTCAAATCTGTTAGAGGCAGCGGGAACAAGTATGGATAAGGTCGTTAAGACAACGGTATTCATTAAGGAAATGAATGACTTCGGTGCAATTAATGAAGTGTATGCCGAGTTTTTCCCGGCACCGTTTCCCTCCAGAAGCTGTGTAGAGGTAGCAAGACTTCCAAAAGATGTTATGCTTGAGATCGAAGCGATTGCAACGAAATAAAAATGATATGAGGGTCAAAAGGTCTTTTGACCCTTTAATCATAAAAATGCGTAACAAAAAAAGTGTGCAAATATGCACACTTTTTTGTTGTTCGTAATACTTTTGAAACAAATACGGATTTTTAAACAGAAATGTCAATATTTCCGCCTAAGTTTGGGTATACGGAATTTTCCATCATCCTGGTAATTCCGTCACTCATTGTGGCATTCATGTCCAATGCATTGTCCAACATCTTCATGCTTACAGACTGCGTAAGGGAAGAAGTATCGGAAAATTGCAGGGCACTGAGTGCAGAACTGACATTTGTGATATCCATTGGCAATACCTCCTGCAATCATTTTGTATTTCTTAATATTATTTCATAAAAAATTAAAAAATCAAGGAAAATGGTCCTTTGGTACCATGTATAGGCTTGACACATACGGGGGCTTTGCTATAATAGCACCGTAACATTTGTAATAAATTCGTAACAAACGATAGTTCGTTAAAAGAAACTTACAAATTGGAGGAGAAAATGAAACGTAAAACGTTAACAAAATTGGCAGCATGCGGATTAGTTGGGGCACTGACCGTTGGCAATTTTACCGTTGGGTTGTCGCAGCGCCTACTGCAGGAATTACCAATTATACTACAAACATTGTAACATCGTCGGTATTACCGACCGCAGGTATCTCACTTGCCATGAGCGAGTGTGCAACAACTGTTGAGGATGAAGCTGTTGTTGCCAGCGCACAGCCTGAAGTAAAGGAGAATGGGACACCGGTTGTAGCATCTGAGTATGCAGACATTGCTGTGTCGACAGCTGATAATTTTGTATATATTCGAAAGAAAGCATCTGCAGAGAGCAAGGCTCTTGGAAAGTTATATGCAAAAAATGTTGGAACAGTCCTTTCTAAGAAAGGTGACTGGTACAAGATCAAATCCGGATCTGTTACCGGATATGTAAGTAGTGATTATGTCAAGGTTGGCGATGAGAAACTTGCAAAGAAGGCAGGTCGAAGAGTAGCACTTGTCAATACTGAGACTTTAAAAGTTCGTACCAAAGCTTCTAAGAAAGCAGAAGTGATCGGACTTGTTCCGGAAGGTGATGATCTTACTGTTGTGGATGAGTCAATCGATGGATGGGTTGGAGTTTCCACAGAAGATGGAGATGGATATGTATCTTCTGATTATGTGGCTTTATCAACAGAATACACATACGCAGAGTCCAATGCAGAAGAAAAAGCAAGATTGAAGAAAGAAGCAGAGGAGCGTAAGGCGGCGGATGCAGCTGCAGCTGCAGCGGCAAGCGAGAAGGAGAATGCAACAAATAGTTCTTCCAACAGCTCATCAAGCAGTAGTTCTTCATCTAGCTCATCATCAAGCAATAGTTCTTCAGATCGTTCATACTCTGCACCAAGCGGATCAAATGGTTCGGCAGTTGCAAACTATGCTTGCCAGTTTGTTGGAAACCCATATGTGTATGGTGGTACAAGCTTAACAAATGGAGCTGATTGTTCTGGATTTGTTATGTCAGTATATGCAAAGTTCGGTGTAAGTCTTCCACATAGCTCTAGTGCTTTGAGAAGTGTAGGATATGGAGTAAGTACTTCCGAGATGCAGCCGGGTGACATTGTATGTTACAGCGGACACGTGGCAATCTACATTGGAAATAACACAATTGTACATGCTAGTAACGCAAGAGACGGTATCAAACTTAGCTCTCCGGCAAACTACAGAAGAATTCTTGCAGTAAGAAGAATTTTCTAAAGTGAATAAGAACTGATTATGAGGCTGTAGCACATCGCTACAGCCTCTTTAATTTTCTATGAAGATATAGGACAATCCATTGACACGTAAGACAGAAAGAAGGTACTATAAAAGATACAGATAAAAGCATTTTTTGGGAAAATACGGAGGAATATATCATTGAAGATAAAGAGAATGAAATGGATAGGAGCAGGAATATTTGCCGCCTCTTTGCTGGCGTTGGCAGTACAGCCACAACCGGTGAAGGCCGAGGAACAGCTCGATGGCGTTATGGGGCAGAGTATAGAGGATGAAATGGATGTTGTTTCTGCGCAGAACGAACTGAATCGGCAGATATTGAAAAATGCCACATCACAACTGACGTTAGATCATATGCCGATGCGGGGGCTTCTTCCTATACGCAGGCTTTTTGGGGGCATCATTTACTTCGGTCAGCGATTATACGAACGGAACATATTATCATAAGTCGGATTTGGAAGATTGTGAGTTATTTAATGGAATTGATGTGTCGTGGTGGCAGGCAAGAGGAAAAAAGACTACGTTGATTGACTGGTCTGCTGCACATGATGCGGGAATTGATTTCGCGTTTGTGAGAGTTGCTTCCCGCGATACTTCGGATGGTTCGATCTATACAGATACAAGTGCGGATTCACATATTCAGACGGCGCTTGCCAATGATGTGAATGTCGGACTCTACATTTTCTCACAGGCTGTAACGGAAGATGAGGCAGTAGAGGAAGCGGAATATGTTCTTGATCTGGTGGATCAGTATAACTGGGATGTGACCATGCCAATCGTTATGGATCGGGAAGCAGGAAGAACCAGTAAAAAACTGAAAGCGGGAACACTTTCAAAAGCAAAAGAGACTGCGGTGTGTCAGGCCTTTGCGGATACGATTACAGAGGCGGGGTATGAAGCATGTGTTTATGCATCTTATTCATGGATTCGAAATTATATTAATACGGATGAACTTAGTGATTGTGGTTTATGGATTGCGAGATATAATAATACAACAACCAGTAATTCAAAATCAGGGACACCTTATGCGGATGTAGCATTTGATTATGATTTCTGGCAATATTCGTCCAGTGGGAAAGTGGATGGGTATGCAAAGAATCTGGATGTGGATTTCTGGTATAAGGATATGAGTGACGAGACAAACCGGTCTGAAGATGAAATCCAATACAGCAGGTTCTGTTACGCTCAGTTGGGATGCTACGGACGATGCACAAAAAATATCGAGTATATCGTTATGACAATGCAAGTGGTTCCTATAAATATGTAAAATCGGTTACAGGAACCAGCTATACAGATAAAAATCTTGCAGCCGGCCAGGTTTATCAATATAAGGTGAGGGGCCAGTGGACAATTGGAGGAACTAATTATTATAGTGGTTATTCCAATGTGCTTTCTGCAGTAACACTTCCGGAACAGGTAAAGAACGTTACTGCAAAAGCGGGAAATGATAATGTAATCCTGCAGTGGGATGCAGTCAGCGGAGCAGATGGCTACCGCATTTTCCAATATGATGAGAGCACGCAACAGTATGTGAAACTTGCTGACGTAAAGAATGATACAACCGGATATACAGTTGAAAACCTGGAAGAAGACACGGAATACAAATTTAAAATTGGTGCATATAAGCAGGTCAATGCTGTGAATTACTGGGGAGATTATTCCGCAGAGACAAGTGTAAAAACGCAGGCAAAGACATTGGAAAAAGTTCAGGGATTTACCGTGGAGACGGTCTCGGACACAGCACTTGAACTAAGTTGGGAACCGGTGGAAGGTGCGGATGGATATCGCATTTATCGTTTGAATACATCGACCGGAAAATATGGAAAAATTAAGACAATAAAGGGAGCGGAGAACGTTCTTTATAAGAATGGAAGTCTTTCAAGTGCTACAAAATATACATATAAAGTACGTGCATATGCGTCTTCCAATGGAAAGAATATATATGGTGCATATTCCGATATCAAGAGAGCAGATACAAAACCTGCACAGATAAAAGGATTGCAACTTACAATGAAAAGTTCTTCCATAACATTGAAATGGACAAAACAAAGTAATGTGTTCGGATATCAGATTTATCGTTATAATACAGCTACCAGAAAATATGACAAGGTCAAAACAATCAAAGGTGCAGGGACTGTGTCTTATACGAATAAGAATCTGAAAAAGAGAACTACATATAAATACAAAGTGCGGGCATATAAGACGAGTGGAAAGAAAAAATTATATGGAAGCTTTTCAACAGCGGTAAAGATGAAAGTGAAATAGGAAGGGAGATACGAAAGAGTTTTATGAAAAAATTTAAAAGAAGCATTGTGGCAATTGTGCTTATCGTTGGAATGCTGTTATCAATGAACCAGACAACTGTTTATGCAAAAACAAATGCATATGAGAAACCAATTGTAATTGTTTTAGACCCGGGACATGGGGGACATGACAGTGGTGCGACATGTTACTGGGGTGGACGCTGGTATCGGGAAAAAACATTAAATCTTGCAATTGCCAAGGCATGTAAAGCAAAGTTAGAACAATATGCCGGGGTGCAGGTGCATATGACACGTTCAAGTGATTATTTTGTAACACTTGGTGGTCGTGTAAGGTATGCGAAGGACCGGAAGGCAGATATATTTGTAGCCTTACACAATAATGCATCTTTTAGCAGAAAAATGAATGGTGTAAGTGTTTACTATCCGAATATAAATTATAATACAAAAGTTGGAAAAGAGGGGCGGAACGCGGCATCTTATATTCAAAAGAACTTGTTTCATTAGGAATAAAAAATAATGGTATCCATTATCGCAATACAGAGAACGGAAGCAAATATCCGAATAAGAGTAAAAGTGATTATTACAGTGTGATACGCCAAAGTAAGCTGAGCGGATTTCCGGGATTGATTGTAGAACATGCTTTTGTAAGTAATTCGTCTGATTGTTCTAAATTTTTCAGCTCGGCAGATAAGTTGAAAAAGCTTGGAGAAGCAGATGCAAAAGGGCTTGCAAAATACTATGGTCTTGTTGAAAAAGATACACCGGTGCTGAAAAGTGCACAAGCCGATGAGGATGGTAATGTACATCTTCAATGGGATGCTATGGATGAAATGGATGGATATCGTGTATATCGTAGAGCGCAAGGAGTTTTTTCTTACACAAAGATTGCAACAATAAGGGATGAATCGGAAACTGACTACGTGGATAAAACAACAAAAAAAGGTACTACCTATTACTATATGATCGCAGGTTATCATAATGGGCGAAAGAAAGTAACTTACACGGATGCGTCCAACATAGTAAAAGGTACGGCATTAGAAACTTTATATACACCACAAAATCTAAAGGTGACTGCGGAACAGGGAACTGTGCAGATCACATGGGAAAGTACGGAGCATACAGATGGCTATATAATTGAACGGAAAACTGCAAATGATGCAGATTATCAGATGGTAGCAAAAGTAGAAGGCGCTGACATTACAAGTTATACACAGGACAATAATGTGACAACCGCAGATTATCGTATCTGCTCTTACAGAAAATATGGAAAAAAAAAGTATATCAAAGCAAATTTTCTGAAATTGTTACCTGCCAGCTGTAATAAATGTTTGCATAAAAACGTATAGAGAAATAAAGAAAAAGCAAAATGCACAAAAAATGGGGCAGGAACATATGTTTCTGGGGAATGTGGGGAAAACATGTGGAAAAGTTATCCACAATTTTTCCTCGAAAAATGCCATAAAATGAAGTTATACACGGAGTTATACACGTTATCCACATTTTCAGCCCCATTTTTTTGTGCTTTTTTGTTGAAAAACAAACAACTGTTTTGTATACATATCATAAAATTTGACGGATTTTGTCAAAGAACAGAAAAACTATTGACTTTCTAAATGTATAATAATGGGAGAATATGACTGAAATTGTCGCACAAAACAGAAAATAGAAAAAAATATGCGAGTTGCCAAATGCATACAAGTTTGATATACTATGAAAGCTATGATTAAAACAATTGATTTTGCAGGAATTGTGTTGGACAATTATTCGGTTCGTGAGACCATTATGAACGTGGAAAAGAATATGTCCGATCAAGGGTTTCATACAATTGAAGAAGTAAATATGGACACACTGATGCAGGCGGAGACGGACGAGGTCATAAAAGATGCCTTGCAGATGGCAGAACATACTGTGATTGCGGAAGCTGGAATTTTGGATGCTGTAGGGGCAGGATCATATCAGCGGCGACATGAAATTGAACATCATGATTTCTTTTATGAATTGATGAAAAGAATTGAGCGCAATCATAAAACATTGTTTGTCATTGGAGATTCAATGGAGAGGGTAGAGCAAATGTGTGAGCGGATATCGGACCGTTATCCAAAATGTGACATCGTGGGAATGGAAGCGTTAGACGAATGTTCTGGAGCAACGGATGCAGTCATCAATGAAATTAATGCGCTGGCACCGGATGTGGTTCTCAGTATCATCCCAAACCCTCAGCAGGAACATTTTCTTATGGAAAACCGGGAAAAAATATCTGCGGAGTTGTGGTACGGACTTGGAAAAATTGAACTTGGAAAAAAAAAGAAGCCGACTGGCTTTAAAAAATCCATACACTGATTCGTACACATAAACTCGAGAAACAATTGATCCGGCACAGTGATGAACAGGAAGAAAAACAGAAAGAAGTTTAGTGATTTAGGTATTTGGTCAATATTTATAGTACAAAATAACTAAGTTACCCAAAAATAAAAAGAGGAAATGCGTGAAAAATGTACATTTCCTCTTTATTTTTTTTTGTCGATATGCATTAAAATAATATGAGATGTTTATGCAAATCACAAACTTTGGGGGATAAGGAGAGAAAACTATGATTTCCAATCAAATACTTCAAAACACAATTGATGGGTTAAAAGCTATAACACGAACCGACCTTTGCGTTATTGACGTAGAGGGAAAAATCCTTGCTGCAACCTTTCCGGATGCAGAGCAGTTTATTACACCTGCGCAGGCATTTGTAGGATCTCCGGCAGATAGTCAGGTGGTTAACGGATGTCAGTTTTTCAAGGTGTTTGACGATCACCAGTTAGAGTATATTCTCCTCGCTTGTGGGGACAGTGAGGATGTGTACATGATTGGCAAGATTGCGAGCTTTCAGATTCAGAATCTTCTTGTTGCGTACAAAGAACGCTTTGATAAGGACAACTTTATCAAAAACCTGATTTTGGATAACTTGCTTTTGGTAGATATCTACAATCGCGCAAAGAAGCTTCATATTGAGACAGAGGTGCGCAGGGTTGTTTTCTTAGTGGAAACAAATCGTGAGAAGGATGGCAATGAATTGGAGAAAATTCGTGGTCTCTTTGGCGGAAAGTCCAAGGATTTTGTCACGGCGGTAGATGAGAAGAACATTATCGTTGTCAAAGAACTGACAGAAAATGAGACCTATGATGATTTGAACAAGACTGCAGATGTTATCATCAACTTGTTTAAATCGGATGCAAACTGTAATATTCATATTGCATATGGAACAATTGTCAATGAGCTAAAAAGAAGTATCACGTTCGTATAAAGAGGCACGTATGGCTCTCGACGTAGGAAAGATTTTCTTTGAGGATCAGGATGTGATAGCCTATTCCCAGCTTGGAATCGGGCGTCTGATTTATCAGCTTCCAATTCCTCTTTGTAAAATGTTTATCAAAGAAATTTTCGGTGGAAAGTCACCGGATGATTTTGATGAGGAAATTCTGACTACGATTAATAAATTTTTTGAGAACAATCTGAATGTTTCTGAGACATCCAGACAATTATATATTCATAGAAATACACTTGTATATCGTCTGGATAAGTTACAGAAAAGTACCGGACTTGATCTTCGGATTTTTGAAGATGCAATCACATTTAAGATTGCGCTCATGGTAGTTAAGTACATGAAATATATGGAGACATTAGACTACTAAAAGGAGAAAAAATGATCAAACTGGAACATGTCAGCAAATCTTATGCGGCAGGGATTCCTGCACTGAATGATGTAAATCTGGAAATTGAAGATGGAGAGTTTGTTTTTGTCGTTGGAGACAGCGGATCCGGAAAATCGACATTGATCAAACTTCTTTTAAAAGAACTGGAACCTACGGAAGGAACCATTCTTGTGGATGGCAAGAATCTGGGCAGGGTAAAACACAAGCAGATTCCCAAATACCGACGCAACATCGGCGTTGTGTTTCAGGACTTCCGCCTGCTAAAAGACCGCAACGTATATGACAATGTAGCATTTGCACAAAAAGTTGTCGGAGAGACAAATAGCCATATCCGTAAGAAAGTGCCAATGATGTTGTCTATGGTCGGACTGGCTGCAAAGTACCGTTCTTTCCCGAAACAGTTATCCGGAGGAGAACAGCAGCGAGTGGCAATCGCACGGGCATTGATTAATGAACCGGATATCCTGCTTGCAGATGAGCCGACAGGTAATCTTGATAATAATAATGCATGGGAAATCATGAAACTGTTGGAAGAAATCAATAACAAGGGAACTACGGTTCCTGTAGTTACGCACAACCTTGAAATTGTCAAAGTTATGAAAAAAGCGAGTCATAACAGTTAAGAAAGGCACTATTGTCAGCGATAGTAAGCAAGGTGATGATTACGATGAGGATTAATACATTTTTTTATTCCATCAAGCAGGGAATTAAAAATATATGGCGCAATAAGATGTTTTCGCTTGCATCGATTGCCACGATGGCAGCATGTATTTTTATGTTTGGTCTGTTTTATATTATTATAACGAATTTTACGTCTACCGTACATTCTATTGAAAAAGGTGTTTCGGTTACAGTGTTCTTTGACAAAGGACTTGACGAGACTGATATTCAGGAGATTGGCGATAAAATCGGCAAGCGCGCAGAAGTACGAAAAATGGAATATGTATCTGCAGAGGAAGCGTGGAAAGAATACAAGAAAGTATATTTTCAGGGAAAAGAAGAACTGGCCAAAGGATTTACGGATAACCCACTTGCAAACTCGGCACATTATCAGATTTACCTGAATGATGTATCCATGCAGAATTCTCTGGTGAAATATTTACGTTCCATCACGGGAGTTCGTGAGGTGAAAGAGTCTGCAAAAGTAGCAAATACATTGACAGATTTTAACCATTTGCTGGGATATGTATCTGGTGGAATCATTATTATTTTACTAGGTGTTGCAGTCTTTTTGATCAGCAATACGGTTACTGTAGGTATTGCGGTACGACGGGAAGAAATTGGAATTATGAAACTGATCGGTGCAACCGATTATCTGGTCCGGGCCATTCGTGGTGGAAGGTATGGTGATCGGTGATTGGTGCGGCAATTCCGCTTATTTTGTTATATTTTATGTACCAGAAGATTATAGTATATATTGCAGAGAAGTTTAACTTTATTGGTGCTATGATCAATTTTGTTTCTGTGCATACTGTGTTTAAGACGCTGGTTCCAGTGGCAATCATACTGGGTGCGGGGAATTGGTTTCTTGGGAAGCAGGATGACAATTCGTAAGCATCTGAAAGTGTAGACATAACGTATTATGAACCCCATGCAAGATCGGATGATTTTGCATGGGGCTTCTTAGAAGTAAAGGAGATTTTATCATGGAAGAAAATCAGAAGAAACGATCCGGATTTGGATCGGGAATGTTTGTTGGATTTTTGCTTGGTATATTGTTGCTCGGTATTGGGTAACGGTTGGGATTCATGTGTATACGACAAGTACGAATCAGTATCTTGTGATTTCACCATCCGGAGTGAAGAAGACAGCAGAAAGCAATATCCTCACGAATAAAACGGTGAAAAAAATTGATGAACTTATGAGCTACATAGATTTGTATTACAATGACGACTGTGATGAAGATGATATTCGTAATGCGATTTATGCAGGAACCTTAGAGGGACTTGGTGACCCATATTCCGTATACTATACTGCAGATGAGTACAAAGACATGCAGATCAGCACAAGCGGTAAATATTATGGAATCGGGGCGGCGCTCGGACAGGATGCAAAGACAAAGGAAGTTACCATCAGCAAAGTGTATGAAGGTACACCGGCAGAAGAGGCAGGACTAAGAGATGGTGATCAGATTGTAAAAGTCAATGATACGGTGTCTACCAGTGAAGAACTGTCAGATCTGGTGCAGAAAATTCGTGGAGAAGAAGGAACGACAGTTCATTTAAAAATTTATCGTGCATCTACGAAAAAAACATTTGAGGTCGACGTGGAGCGTAAAAATGTGGAACTGCCAAGTATTACCTCAAAAATGCTGGATGGCGGCATTGGATATATTCAAATCAGTGAATTCAAGCAAAACAGAGGAACAGTTTAAGTCAGCGCTTGCCGATTTAAAAAGCAGGGAATGAAATCATTGATCGTCGATGTTCGAAGTAATCCGGGCGGACTGATTACCGCAGCTGCGAATATACTTGACCAGATTCTTCCAGAAGGAACGGTTGTGTATACGGAAGATAAATATGGAAAGAGAGGATTACACTTCGGACAGTAAATGCCTGAAGTGCCCGATTGCCGTATTGGTTAACGAGAATAGTGCTAGCGCATCCGAAATTTTGCAGGCGCGATCAAGGATTATAATTATGGAACACTGATTGGAACAAAGACGTTCGGAAAAGGCATTGTCCAGACAGTATTTCCGTTGGAAGACGGTGATGCTGTAAAGATTACTACTGCAAAATATTATACCCCGAAGGGAAATTATATTCATGGTGTTGGCATCGAACCGGATATTAACCTTACATACAAATATTCCGGTCCGGAGGATGAGGCTTACGATATGAAATATGACAATCAGGTACAGAAAGCAATCAAAGTGCTTGCTGAGAAAATGAAATAGGGATTACTTTGTTGTTTGCAGGAATTTTAGTTGCCATAATAAATAAAAATAGATACAATAGAAATACAGTTTAAATTAAGAAAGAGGTGATTCTGTGGTAGAATTGGATAATTTCAAGAGCCAGCTGCAAAGCTACAAGGCTCCACTGCAGGAAGTGAGGGATTCACTTTGACTTAGCAGGCAAAGAACAGAACATTCAGGAGCTGGAACGTGAAATGGAAGCTCCGGATTTCTGGAATGACCCTGTGGTATCCCAGGAAAAGATGAAAAAACTGAAAAGTCTCAAAAGTGACGTTGCAACTTACAAAGAACTTGCACAGCAGTATGAAGACATTGAGACAATGATCGAGATGGGATACGAAGAAAATGATCCGGAACTTGTGCCGGAGATTGATCAGATGCTTCAGGAATTTATTCAGACATATGAGGCAATCCGAATGAAGACGTTATTGTCGGGTGAATATGATGCGAACAATGCAATTCTTTCTCTTCATGCAGGAGCCGGTGGAACAGAGTCCTGCGACTGGGCGGCAATGCTGTTTCGTATGTATTCGCGCTGGGCAGATAAGAAAGGGTTCAGTCTTGAGGTGTTAGATTCTCTGGATGGAGATGAAGCCGGAATCAAATCCATTACATTTCAGGTGAATGGAGAGAACGCTTATGGATATTTGAAATCGGAAAAAGGCGTGCATCGTCTGGTACGTATTTCGCCATTTAATGCAGCAGGAAAGCGACAGACATCTTTTGTATCCTGTGATGTAATGCCGGAAATTGAAGAGGATGTGGATATTGAAATAAAGGACGAAGATATTCGAATTGACACATATCGGTCAAGCGGAGCCGGTGGTCAGCATATCAATAAGACATCTTCCGCGATTCGAATTACACATTTTCCGACAGGAATTGTGGTACAGTGTCAGAATGAGCGTTCTCAGCATATGAATAAGGACAAGGCCATGCAGATGCTGAAAGCAAAGCTGTATCTGCTCAAACAGGAAGAAAATGCAGCAAAAGCAGCCGGTATTCGTGGCGAAGTCACAGAGATCGGCTGGGGAAATCAGATCAGCTCCTATGTCATGCAGCCCTATACCATGGTAAAAGATCATCGCACTGGTGTAGAAAGCGGAAATGTAGATGCAGTGATGGACGGAGGACTGGATCCGTTTATCAATGGCTACTTAAAGTGGCTGAGTCTTGGATGTCCAAAATCCATGGAGGATGAAAACGAATGATAACATTAGAAATCAGTTTTGGTGCATTCGTAGGACTTGGAGTTTTTGCCGGAATTGTTGTACTTGGAGTTGCAGGTGGTCTGACAATACGAAACAAATTGAGAAATGTATCCAGACAGCTGTTTGGTACAGAATCGATTGTGGATGGTTTGAACAGGCAGGCGGATATTGCGGCTGAGACAAAATCCAAAATCAACCACAGTGTCTGGCATGACGCGTCTGATGGAAATATTGTGGAGCACACGTTGTGCCAATTAATACGAAAGTATGGTCTCTTCACAAATTGTATCAGGTCGATTATAATCATGTTTAACTAAGGTTGAGTTCAGTTTAAGGAGACCAGCTATGAAAAGTCAACCATAAATTAGCAAAAAAATTCTTTTTTCATATCGGTGGTAAAAAGGGTAACTTTAATAGAGCTCCCTTAGGGTGCTTTTTCAAAATCTATCGATATTGGTATACAGACCTCTTATTCGAGGTTAAATTCTACTTCGTCAGTGAGCATCTTCCAGATGACTCTGACAAGCTTGCCGGCACAGTGCCCAAGTGCATTGTAGTGAGACCGGCCTTCAGCCCTCTTGGCATCATAATAAGCCTTGAAGGTCGCGTTGTTTCTGACAACGTTCCAAGCTGCATTTACAAGGGCATATCGTAAAACACGAGAGCCCCGCTTGGACATCCTCGTTGTTTTAGCCTGGAAGTTACCAGACTGATAAACAGAAGGATCCAGACCTGCAAAAGCAAGCAGCTTGTTTGGATTGGAGAAACGGTGAATATCACCTATTTCACCAAGAATCATTCCACCATTGATATAACCGATACCAGGAATGGTCATGATGACAGAATCGTTGAATTTCATGATATCCGTCATCTCAGCTTCAATCTTTTTTGTAATTGGCTATCCAGTAACTCGATTTGTTGAATGGTTTGAGTTATCTGAATAGATATAGCGCTGTCGTTGGCACCGACAGACTTCTGTGCGAGAACTCTTAATTCTTTGGCCTGCTCTTTAGTAAAGTGTCCGTGCGAGTTCACTTTGAGCAGATTTGCCAGATGAGTCATATGCATGGAAGCAATCTCTTTTGGAGAAGGTGCTTCTTTTAAAAAGAGCATAGACAGCATTCTGATGCAGACCGGATTTGAAAAAGTATTGAATCTCTGGGAATACCTGATCAACATAGGTTGTCAGTTGGATTTTCAATCGGGTGCGTTGCTTAATGGTTTTCTGCCGAAAGCGCCCCAAGGCCTTAAGATCCATCATATCGAGATCAAAGAAGGTAATAAATCTTAGGACATCCTGCATCATAAGAGTTTTAGCAATAACAAATGTGTCGACCTTATCTGTCTTAGTTTTGCGAACGTTATTTTTTCGCATTTGACAGGTTTTGATGGGGTTCAACACACACACTTGGTAGAACTCAGCAACAAGGTATCGAACAAGGTTGTCACCGTAGTGTGCCGTCGACTCAAGACCGATGATGATGCTGTTCTTATCGAATGATTCGAGCTTAGAGACCAGCAGTTGGAAGCCATCAGCGTCGTTTGTGAATTTGAACGGCTCAATGAGTATTTCACCGTCCGAAGAAATCGCAGCGGCGAAATGGTTGAGTTTGGCAATATCAATGCCTACAAAAAATTTTCATGAGGTTGTACCTCCCTTTCATAAAGTCTGATACCATGATATCCACCATCGATTATCATCGTAGACTTGATGGAAATAAGTACTCGGATTGAAAAACATTCCGGTAACATCCAGCTAATAAACAATTCAGATAAAGGTAGTGGCAATACACTCCAGTTGAGTAGTCAAGCTACAGGGAAAAATCAAAAGTCCATAGTATCTGAATTGTATTGAACCACGATATTAAAAGAAAGGGAACGTGTGATAATTAACTTCCTAATTATCATACAAGGAGAAAATGGGAATTATTAAAGCAGTTAATCAGGCAATTGGAGGCGCTTTTGCGGACCAGTGGTTAGAGGTTTATGAAGCAGATAACATGGGAGATCAGACAGTCTTTTCTCGTGGTGTAAAGATTCGCCGGGGGAAAACCAAAGGAACCGAAGATACCGTTACCAATGGTTCTATCATTCATGTATACGACAATCAGTTCATGTTGTTGGTGGATGGTGGTAAAATCGTAGATTATACTGCTGAGCCGGGATATTACAAAGTAGACAATTCCTCTCTGCCATCCATGTTCAATGGTCAGTTTGGTGATACATTAAAAGAGTCCTTTAACCGTTTGAGATTTGGCGGACAGACACCGACGGTACAGAAGGTTTATTTTATTAATTTGCAGGAAATCAAAGGAATCAAGTTTGGAACAAGACAACCAATCAACTATTTTGACACTTTTTACAATGCAGAGTTGTTCTTACGTGCACATGGTACATATTCTATCAAGATTGTGAATCCATTACAGTTTTATGCGGAAGTAATTCCAAAGAACAAGGATCACGTTGAAATTACCGAGATCAACGAGCAGTATCTCTCAGAGTTCCTGGAGGCTTTACAGGCTGCAATCAATCAGATGTCAGCAGACGGCAACCGTATTTCGTTTGTATCCAGCAAAGCGCGTGAACTCGGACAGTACATGGCTTCAATTCTGGATCAGGAATGGAACCAGATGCGAGGCATGGAGATTCAGGCAGTCGGCCTTACGATTTCTTATAATGAAGAGTCACAGAAACTTCTCAACATGAGAAACGAGGGTGCAATGCTTTCAGATCCTACCGTACGTGAAGGTTATGTACAGGGAGCAATGGCCCGCGGACTTGAAGCTGCCGGAAGCAATGCAAATGGGGCAATGGCCGGATTCATGGGAATGGGTATGGCAAGCAATGTTGGCGGTGGCATGATGGGAGCCGCTTCCAATACAAATATGGCACAGATGCAGATGCAGCAGCAAATGCAGCAACAGCAGCAGGCGGAGGCACAGCCACAACAGCAGCCGGTGAATAATGCACAGCCGACTGCCGGAAGCTGGACTTGTAGCTGCGGACAGGTAAACACAGGGAAGTTCTGTAGTGAATGCGGAAAACCGGCACCTTCTAAAGAATGGACCTGCAGTTGTGGACAGGTAAACAGTGGAAAGTTCTGCAGCAATTGCGGAAGCCCACGTCCATAAATATGAAGATTGAAGGCACTTGCGAAAAGGCAGGTGTCCTTTTTTCTATTCTTCCCCCGGCGGGACGCACCTGGTTCTTGCTGGAAAATTTTTAGACAGAATTGCAGAAGTTGTGAAAGCCTTCCCCTGCCTCTATTTTCGTGTCCGGCTCACGTTTCGACACCGCCCCATATATGTCCGTCTCTCACAGATGCGCTCAGCATTTTTAGCCGGTCTAAGTGGTGGGGTTCAGAAATTTTAATGTACCCGCTCTCCATTATGTCGCTCATCGTAGAATTACATATGTTCATAGTAGAACGAGAGCGCAAATGCGACCCGCGGGTACGATATTCTTCACCGCCACAACTAAGACCGTCACAAAATACTTCGGACGTCATCTGTGAGAGACGGACATATATGGGGCGGTGTCGAAACTTGAACGGACAGGAATCATCAATGAGGCAGGGGAGGGTTTCACAACTTCGTAATTCTGGATAACTTTTTCCAGCAAGAACCAGGTGCGTCCCGCCGGGGAAGAACAGAAAAACCATGGGACACATGTCGCTGCGTGCAGGAAAGAAATTCATTTTTTCGGAAGGTGGGGCTTGCGTTCTCTGCTTTACTGTGATAAAATCTTTCGAGTGAGCACAAGTGTCGGTCATAGGCAGACAATACAAAGGAGGTAACAGATGGCAGAGAAGACATCCTTCTTAGCATTACGTGAAAAGGCTGTGCCTGAGGTACTGCTCAAAGTTGTAGAAGCAAAGCGGCTTTTGGACTCCGGTAAAGTAGAATCCGTGCAGGATGCAACTGAGGCGGTTGGAATCAGTCGAAGTTCCTTCTATAAGTACAAAGATGATATATTTCCATATCATGAGAATCAGAAAGGCAAGACGATAACTATGGTAATTCAGTTGGATGATGAGCCGGGACTTTTGTCTATCGTCCTTAAAACGATTGCTGATTTTCATGCAAATATACTTACGATACATCAGAGTATTCCGGTCAATGGAATCGCATCATTATCGCTTAGTATTGATGTGTTTCCGACGACGGGAAATGTGGAAGATATGAAGAACAGTATTGAGTCCGTACAAGGTATTCATTACGCAAAAATTTTAGCCAGGGAGTGAGAAAAATGAAGATAGCAGTTATGGGTTACGGCACCATCGGATCCGGTGTCGTAGATGTATTAAGAATCAACAAAGATAAGATTATACAGAGAGCAGGAGAACCGGTCGAGGTAAAATATATTCTTGACCTTCGTGATTTCCCGGGAGATCCAATGGAAGAACTGATCGTTCACGATTACAAGACAATCGCCAATGATCCGGAAATCGGAATTGTTGTGGAGACTATGGGAGGTGTTGAGCCGGCCTATACATTTGTTAAGGAAATGCTTGAGGCAGGCAAGCAGGTTGCAACATCGAACAAGAATCTTGTTGCAGCTAAAGGTGCAGAACTGATCAAGATTGCAAGAGATCACAATGTGAACTTCCAGTTTGAAGCCAGCGTAGGTGGCGGAATTCCAATTATCCGTCCACTCAACAAATGTCTGACAGCAGATGAAATTGAAGAAATCACTGGTATCTTAAATGGTACAACAAACTATATGCTGACAAAGATGGAAAAAGAAGGTGCCGATTTTGATACAGTGTTGAAAGATGCACAGGATAAGGGATATGCAGAAAAAGATCCGACAGCAGATATCGAGGGACATGACCCATGTCGTAAGATAGCAATTCTTACATCTTTGGTATGCGGACAGCAGATTGATTTTGAAGATATCCACTGTGAGGGTATTACGAAAATCAGCGCAATTGACTTTAAATATGCAGAAGTTATGGGACGTTCCATCAAACTGCTGGAATCCAGCCGAAAAGTTGGTGGAAGTTATTCCTGTATGGTAGCGCCATTTATGCTTTCCAAGGATCATCCGTTATGTGGTGCTTTAGACGGTTTATTTATACAGGGTTAAAATAGGGCTACCGCAATCCCAAAAAGGTCAGAAAAATCAGAAATATTGTATACTCATGGCATGGGAACATGGAAATCTAAAAACAGACACAAATACCTATACAATATCACATTATTTTTGTCTGCAAATATAGAAAGAAATTACTGGTTTCGAGGCAGATATCAGATGATATAAAACAGTTTTCGTATGAGATATGTCAGAGACAGGATAATCAGATATATCCTCAATAAAACAAAAGAACATACCTTTTGGACAGATTTTTTTTTGCCTGTATGAGTAAAGAAATATGAAAAGATATATAGAAAATCAAGGTTGAGAAAGAGGGTGACAGTGGATGTTAAAAGCATATAAATACAGAATATACCCTAATAATGAGCAGAAAATACAGATCGCAAAAACATTTGGCTGTTGCCGTTTTGTGTATAATCAGACCCTGGTATACCGGAAAGAAGTATACGAGAAAGAGAAAAAAATCAGTTAGTAAAACCGACTGTAACAATTACTGCAACAGACAATTAAAGAAAGAATATGAATGGCTGAAAGAAGTGGATAAATTTGCTCTGACAAATGCGATTTACAACATGGATGCTGCATACCAAAAATTTTTTTAAGGAACATGCAGGTTATCCGAAGTTTAAGAGTAAACACGATAATCATAAGTCATATACAAAAAAGGTATAAAAGCAAAACTGCATAGAAATTTTAGTGGACAGATAAAATCGGCAACGATATCACAAGTTCCGAGTGGAAAATATTATGTATCAATTTTAGTGGAAACAGAACACACGGAACTGCCACATACAAATCAAAATACCGGAATAGATTTAGGTATCAAGGAGTTATGTATTACTTCTGATGGAAAAAAATACGAAAATCCAAAAATCATCAGAAAATACGAAAAGAAACTGGTGAAACTGCAAAGGCAGTTAGCCCATAAAGAGAAAAGAAGTCAAAATTACTACAAAACAAAGAAAAAGATAGCATTATGCCATGAGAAAATAACAAATACCAGAAAAGATTATCTGCACAAGATGTCACATGAGATTATCAGCGAAAACCAAGTGATAGTTTCGGAAGATTTGCAGATAAAAAACATGGTAAAAAATCATCATTTGGCAAAGTCCATAAGTGATGTATCATGGCATGAGCTGACAAGACAGTTAGAATATAAGGCCAAGTGGAATGGCAGAAAATATGTCAAAATAGATACATTCTATGCCAGTAGTCAATTGTGTTCGGTCTGTGGATACCAAAATACAGAGACGAAAAATCTGTCAGTAAGGGAATGGATATGTCCTGTCTGTGGAACAAATCATGACAGGGATATTAATGCAGCAAAGAATATACTGGAAGAAGGATTAAGACAAAACTTGCGGATGCTTTAGGGCTGGCCTATGAACCTGCTGCAGTGCAAAAGAATTGTGGATACAAAGCCACAGAAAGAATTAGGGGATGAGGAACGCAAAAATAACCTTAAAAATGCTTTTCATGTGGAAAAATTTATAGTAAAATATAAATATATTTTATTAGTAGATGACATTTACACGACAGGAAGCACAGCGGAAGCCGTTGCAAGGCAGCTACTTGCTGCGGGTGTGGAAAAAGTCTTTTTTCCTATCGGTGTGCATCGGAAATGGTTATTAGGAGGAAGCAGAATGAATGTTACGAATTGCAGAAGCTGCGGACGATTGTTTAATGTGATTGATGGGGAACGGTTGTGTCCGGAGTGTCAGAAGAAAATAGACGAGCGTTTTAAGGATGTAAAAGAATATTTGCATGATCATCCGGACGCTTCCGTGGAGGAACTTTCGAAGGAATTGAAGATTTCCGTAAAGCAGATTATTCGCTGGATTCGAGAGGAGAGGCTTGTGCTTTCCAACCCTACGAGTGCGGAAATCACCTGCGAATCCTGTGGCAGACCGATTTGTTCTGGACGTTTTTGCAAAAAGTGTAAGGCGAGAATTTCAACAGATTTGATGGGAGCTGTTAACGGAAAATGGCAGGGAACAGTGCCGGATGAGCATGGGGCGAGAGAAAATGATCGCATGCGTTATTTTAAAAAACAGTTTTGAATAATTCAATAATTTGTGGCAGATAGTGTGGAAATTGGCAGCCTCGGGTATTCCGGGGCTGTTTTTTTATTGGATAGGAAATTCCTTTGGAATGCCCAATACAGTAAAAAGCAAGCGCACACTTTATTTATCAGATTGTGTGTTTGAAAAAATGTATAAATGTGCTATAATACAAAATAATGCGTAATTGTGTCCAAATATAAAATATACTATAGGAAGGCATGAACCATATGATCAATGAAGACAGAGTAAAAAAGAATTGTACCGTATGGCGGTATATGATGCATATGAAGATGAAAATGTCAGCAGACTGGTAAATATTACATCAGTGATTATGTAGGAAAGGAAATGATAAAAAGCTTTTTCACAGGAACGATTGCGTTCATTTTGCTGGTGATTTTATGGGGAATCGGAGACGTCAGCGCGCTGATTGCTTTTATTAATAATGCCGATGTGACAGATTTGTTAATTCATGTCATTATGCTGTATATTGGGTTTATGGCTGCTTATCTGTTTGTTACAGCTGTTGTGTACCGGGTAAGATATGATAAGAGGAGACGAAAGTTGCACCAGTATGCAAGACACGCAAAGAAAGTACAGGAGATGTATCGGCGAGAAGAAAAGTTAAAAGCATAGGGAGGCTTTATGACAAAATTATTAGAGATGAAGGATCAATTGATCCGTTTCTACAGTAAATATGAAAATTATTTGTTCCCGGCAGTGAAATTTGTTATCGCATTCGTGCTTTTTGCAACGATTAACCATGATCTCGGTTTTATGGCAAAAATCAGTACGTGGCCGGTAGCGCTGGTACTTGCGGTTGTGTGTGCAATACTCCCGGTGAATGCCATTATCTGGATTTCAGCATTGCTTGTACTGGCAGACATGTATGCATTGTCTATGGAAGTGGCGGTTACCACGTTGATTTTATTTGCAGCACTTTTTTTCTGTATTTCCGATTTGCACCAAAAGATGGAATTGTCGCTGTGTTGACACCGGTATGCTTTAAATTGCGGATATCTTATGTGATGCCGGTTGCCTGTAGCCTTTTACGAGGTGCTTACTCGGTGATCGCGGTTGTTTGCGGTACTGTAGTTTATTATTTTTTGGAAGGAATACATCAGAATGCAGCCACGTTAATGAATGTGACATCAGAAAAAGACACGGCAGCGCAATCAAAGTTCGATATTTCTGTTGGACAGTTACTGAACAACAAGGAAATGTTTCTGGTGATTGCAATTTTTGTCGTTACAGCAATTGTAGTGTACATTGTACGTCGCATGGAGGTAGACCATGCATGGACACTTGCAATTATATCAGGAGTGTTGATTGAAATTGCAGGATTGTTTGTAGGGTTTATTGTTTTGAATATTTCCGGAAAAACAGTGAGCCTGTTAGTTGGAAGCATTATTTCCTTATTGATTGATTTTGTGATTCAGTTTTTATTTATGAATCTGGATTACGCCCGCACAGAGCGTGTACAGTTTGAAGACGATGATTATTATTACTATGTGAAGGCGGTTCCAAAGAAAATGGTTGCAGTCAAAGAAGTGACGGTAAAACATTTTGGAAATACAGCAAGTATGGGCAAGCGTATCGATCATAGTAAGAGAAAACTGACTGAAGAAGAGGAAGAGACCAGTCGTAAGGTAATTGCCAAGGAATTGGATATCGATGAAGATTTATTAAAATAGAAACAATTGTGATTGGAAATAGGAAAGGAGAGACGAATGCAAAATTTCAAAGGTATGCTGGCAGAATTTTATGATCAGGCATCTATGTTATTGGGATTGCCGGATATTTCATTCTCTCCAATTGATTTTATAGAAATTTTAATTATCGCGTTTCTCTTTTACCATATTTTATTATGGATCAAAAGTACGAAAGCGTGGAATCTGTTCAAAGGAATTATTGTAATTTTACTTTTTGTTCTGGTTTCTGCAATTTTCCAGATGAATACGATTCTCTGGCTGGCAGAGAGAACCTTAAATGTAGGGCTGATCGCATTGGTTATCATTTTTCAGCCGGAACTTCGTAAAGCATTGGAAAATCTTGGAGAAAAGAATTTCTTTGGTAAGATATTCAATTTTTCAAAATCAGATGAGTGTAAATTTTCCGATCGAACCATTGAGGAACTGATCAAGGCATGCTATGCGATGGGAAAGGTTCGCACCGGTGCACTGATCGTTATTGAAGATGAGATTCTGCTCAATGAATATATACGTACGGGAATTGATATTGATGCGATTCTAAGCAGTCAGCTGTTGATTAATATTTTTGAGAAGAACACACCACTTCATGATGGTGCAGTTATAGTCAGAGGTGATCGCGTGGTATCCGCAACCTGCTATCTTCCGCTATCAGACAGCCTTTCTTTGAGTAAAAATCTTGGTACAAGACATAGGGCGGCAGTTGGAGTAAGTGAAGTAAGTGATTCTCTTACAATTGTGGTATCGGAAGAGACCGGCAAGGTTTCGATTGCTTCCAAAGGTCAGATTTACCATGGAATCGATGCAGATTTTCTTCGGGAAAAACTGCAGTATCTGCAAAATCGAAACCATGAGGTGACAAAGCTTGAGCTGCTGAAAAGGAGGTTTAGAAATGGGAAATAAAATTCTAAAGACTCTGACAAAAAAATCTGGGCTTTAAAATACTGGCAGTTGTTTTTGCTTTCATTTTGTGGCTGGTTGTGTATAATACGGACGATCCTACGATTACCGTTTCTTATACCACGAATGTCACAGTTGAGAATGCGTCCGTAGTCACGGACATGAATAAATGCTATGAAGTGTTAAATGGAACAAATACGGTATCCTTTGCGGTGACGGCAAAGAGAAGCGTTTTGAATAAGCTGGAAGATACCGATTTTACTGCGGTGGCAGATATGAACCGCATGATTGTAAATGAAGATGGTGATAAGGCAAATGTGCCGATTGAGATCATCAGCAAACGAAGCAACAGTTCCTTAAAATATAATGAAAAAACAAATATCTGGAAGTGTCCTTAGAGGATTTGATGAAGAGAAGATTCATTATTACAGCAGATACCAGCGGAAAAGTTGCGGATGGCTATGCGTTAGGTGAAGTTACAGTCACAAATCCGAATGTGTTGAATGTTTCCGGACCGGCTTCGATTGTAAACAAAATCGATTCGGTCGTAGCGACCATTGATGTAGATGGAATGTCTATGAATTTGTCGGACAATGTTATTCCGGCGCTCTATGATGCAGATGGACAGGAAATCGATACGACAAAGTTGAAACTTAGCAATACGACAGTTACAATTTCTGCAAAAATTTTGAGCGTTAAGGAAATTCCATTGGTATTTTCTACATCAGGTGTGCCATATGGGGACAACCGTGTTGTGGAAATCAGCAGCAAACCGGAGACAATCAAAGTTAAGGGATCATCTACAACACTGAATCCGCTCAGCTCTCTGAATATTCCGGGAGATGTACTGAATGTATCCGGGGCAAGCGAAGATATTACAACAACAATTGATATCTCGGAGTATTTGCCGGATGGTGTTGAACTAGTAAATGCATCGGATGCAACTGTGACTGTGACAGTTCGTATCGAAGCTTATGAATTGAAGAAGTTTAATCTCAGTACCAGCCAGATTAACGTAAATGGTCTTGACTCAAATTATGATTTATCATTTGACCAGTCCACAGTGGCGGTTACCGTGAGTGGACTGAAAAATGATCTGAATAAGCTGAATACCAGCCAGCTGAGCGCATCAATTGATGTGACTGATCTTGGAGTCGGCACGCATCAGGTAAACCTTGATCTTAATCTGGATGAGGATAATTATGCTTATCAGACAATTACTGTCACAATAGAAATTAAAGACAAAACAAAAAATGACAGTGAAAATACTGATGATGATTCATCAGAAAATGATTCTGAAAGTGAAGGACAGCAGGATCAGAATGAATAAATTAAAATAACGCGATAAGGGGGAATCATTGTGGTATCACAGAAAATTCGTATTATCAATCCAACAGGACTTCATTTACGTCCGGCAGGAAATTTATGCAAAGAAGCAATGAAATATAAATGTAAGGTTACGTTTAATTATGGCAATAATATAGCCAATGCAAAAAGTGTACTGAGTGTGCTTGGAGCCTGCATTAAATCTGGAGATGAAATCACTCTGGTATGTGAAGGTGTAGATGAGACAGAGGCTTTATCTGCATTAGTTGCATTTATTGAAAGCGGAGTTGGAGAATAAACGCGGTATATTTTGCATGGCTGACGTTCAAGAAGAGGAAAAGTTATATTATGAAAGAAAAGTACAAGCATTTATTGAATTTTGTGGCGAACGTGCTGACACTTGCAATGGAAGCAGTATGTTTTGGGTGGGTCTGGTATGAGATTTATGTCCCGCAGCTGAATAAGGCAAATAAATTTTCCATGAGAGGTAACTGGGCAGTTATTGGCATGTATGTGCTGTTCGTGTTCTTCTTTACAAAGGTGCTCGGGGGATATCGTATCGGTTATATGCGTTTGTCCGATATTGTTTTATCTCAGGTTCTGGCAGTCTTGCTGGCAATGGTTGTTTCTTATTTTGAAGTCTGTATGGTTGCCAATGATTATATGAATCCGCGCCCATTGCTTTTGATGACATTGACGGAGATTATATTTATTGTGCCCTGGGTCTGCCTGGTACGGAAGTTTTACCAATGGCTGTATCCGCCGAGACAGATGCTCGTTATATATGGAAATTATTCACCGGATGATCTGATTGACAAGATCAATACAAGAAAAGACAAATATAATATCTGTGCGGCACAGAGTTATCGCATCGGTTATGAAAAACTGTATCCGATGATTCAGAAGTATAATGCGGTGCTTTTATGTGATCTTCCATCGGAAGCCCGTAACCAGATCATGAAATACTGTTATCAGGAATCCATTCGTACGTATGTTACACCAAAGATTTCAGATATCCTGTTTCGTGGTGCGGATGATATTCACCTGTTTGATACACCACTGTTATTGTCACGGAATCAGGGACTTGGCATTGTAGATTTGTTTATCAAGCGTATTATGGATATTGTGATTTCTCTGATTGGAATTGTGATTGCATCTCCGTTTATGCTTTTGATCGTATTGGCGATTAAGCTGTATGATCATGGACCGATCCTTTACAAGCAGGAGCGCCTGACAAAAGATGGAAAACCGTTTATGATTTATAAATTTCGCAGCATGACCGTTCATTCGGAGGATGCAGGAGCAAGACTGGCGGCAAAAGGGGATGCCCGCGTGACACCGGTGGGAAGAGTGATCCGTGCAATTCATTTTGATGAGCTGCCGCAGCTGTTTAATATCTTAAAAGGCGATATGTCGATGGTAGGTCCGAGACCGGAGCGGCAGGTGATCGCAGACCAGTATGCCGAAGAGATTCCGGAGTTTGTTTTACGTTTGAAAGTCAAAGCGGGACTGACCGGATATGCACAGGTATATGGAAAGTATAATACGACTCCATATGATAAATTAAAACTTGACCTGACTTATATTGAAAATTATTCAGTATGGATGGATATCAAGATTTTGTTCCTTACGTTTAAGATCCTGTTTGTGAGGGAGAATACGGAAGGTGTGGATGAAAACCAGACGACCGCGATCAGGAAAGAGTCGGATTAGGGATGACTGCTACAAATAAGAAATGGGTGTGATTTGATGATTGTCAGATCACACCCCTTATTTGCTACTTGGTATCTTTGGTTTTGGCATATGGTGTATCTTTAAATGCCGACTTGTGAATCACCATGTCTTCAGAACTTGTCATGTTTACGGTTTCTAGTCTTCTGCAGTTTTTGAATGCGGAACGTCCGATTTCTTTTACGGTAGGTGGTATTTTAATTTCGGTCAGATTTACACAACTGATAAATGCTGTTGCATCTATCTTTTTAAGGTTTGCAGGTAATTTAACACTTGCCAGTTTGGTGCAACCATAGAATGCACCATATGGAATTTCAGTTATTGTATCCGGAATTTCAACATTCTTTAGGTTGTAGCAATGATGAAACATGAAGTCCGTTAACTCATTTAAGTTATTGGAAAGATGTACTTTCTCTAATTTATAGCAACTGTCAAAGGCTTGTTCCCCAATCGTAGTAACCGTATCCGGTATATTGATTTCTTTTAATTGATGGTCATCCATAAATGCGATGGAGCCGATTTTTTCGAGTCCGGATTTCATGGTAACACTTTCCAAGGCGGTGCAATGATAAAATGCCAAGTGGTAGATGGTTTTCAGACTGCTTGGCAAACTGACCGATTTTAAATGAAGAAATCGAATCCTCCGACAGCAGTTACACCTTCTTCAATTATTACATTTTTGATCTTCTTTTCTAGCTTTTCGTGATCCATGCTTCCAAAATCGATGCTTGAACATGTCTCCGGTTCCGGAGAGTGTAAGGGTTCCGTTGTCATCGAGGTGGTATTGAATATTCTCGCCGCAATAATTTTCCTTATAAAGATTGTTCAGGTCTGATTGAAAACCGATGAAAGAGACAGCGTCATGCTTTTTTACATTGATATCTTTGACATTATTGTTGTAACGAACACTGTAAACGGCGGTGTTACCTTTGGCGGTTGTATTTTTGATGGTGCCGCCGGATAATTCGATTTCTGTATTTACGGCTTTTATTCCGTAGCCATTTTCTTTGGCAGAAATGATGGTGCCGCCTTGAATTCGTATGTCACCGTGAGAATACTCGTCGCCTTCGGGCATGTCGGATTGAATTACGGCATCTTGATCCGATTGGATGATACCGCCAGACATGATCAACTCGTTTCCGTTATGCAAAACGATCTGGTCAAGAATCTTTCCGCCGGATATATCGATTTTGAAAGAAGAATCATCGTCACTTGTATCGTAAATGCCTTTTTGGATGGTTCCGCCCTGTATATATAAACCTCCGCAGTATAAATAGATTTTTCCGTCAAGGGTTCCCTTTTTGATATAGGTTGCACAGTTGGACAGGTAAATGTCTCCGTGAAAGTTTCCACCCTTAATATAGAGGTAGGTTTGGTCGTACTCATACAGGTAATCGGACCAGAGTATATCTTTATTCTTGGCGGTACAATAGAAATTACCGTTTCGGATGACGGTTGTCCCCTCTCTGAGCAATAAGATGTCTTTGGATGAATGTTTGTAGGTGATATCTCCGTCAAGAGTCAGTTTGCCGCTTCCCCACTTGAAAATCTGGCAGTTTATGATTTTGCCGTGCCCCTTTATGATGACAGGCGCTTTGGAAGCATTGTTTATTGTAATACTTCCGCCGGTGATCTTCTTGCCGTTCATGTTCAGTGTAAGCGATTTGTTATTGCTGATCTTTACGTCTTTGGACAATTTTTGTTTGATTTTAATGTGATGGTATTCGTTTTCGCATTATAGATTCCACCGAGCGCACGTGCTGTCCTGGACATTTCGCTGTCTGTTTTCGCTGCTGCCGTTTTTGAGATGGTTTGGTTTGCATTGCTGCCTGCTGCATATGCGTTGGCAGGAAGTGCAAGCATCATACAGGAAAAGGCAATAAGAGCACTTTTCATAAGTTTTTTGCTAAGCATGTCTTGAAAACTCCTATATATACAAATTTCTTTTTTATATGATCCGTGAATCTATTCTATTATAACAAATTTTATGCCTATTTTCAGTATTTTTTGGGAATTAAACAGATTGCCTTTGTGCATATTTGTGTTATACTAATGTTAGTCTGTTGTCTTGTGGGCTTTTTTGAAAATCATTATTTAAAAGAGACCGGACACGTAAAGATATGAAGGAGCCATATATATGAGCGATGTAAAGATCAGCATCATTATGCCTGTATATAAAGTAGAAGAATATGTAGGTAAAGCGATTGAAAGTATATTGTCTCAGACATTTACGGATTATGAATTTTTGATTGTCGATGACGGAACTCCGGATCGAAGCGGCGAAATCTGTGATGCCTATGCGGCAAAGGATTCCCGTATTCAGGTGATCCACAAAGAAAAATGGTGGAGCTCCGAGTGCGAGAAACACAGCAATTGATATGGCAAAAGGAAAATATGTGTATTTTCTTGATTCCGATGATTGGGCAGAAAAACGATGCTACAGGATATGTACGATATGGCGGAGCAACACAATGCGCAGCTTGTCGTATGCGGATATTATATCGATACCTATTATGGGGACAAGCATCTGAGTGAGAAAATCTACGTGGACGATAAAGTGTTCACGGATGCAAAGTCATTCCGCGAGGAATCTTATCGGTATTTTGACCGGAATATGTTATACACACCCTGGAATAAATTGTACCGGCTTGATTATATGAGAGAACACGGGTTATATTTTCCACAGACATTGTGGGATGATTTCCCGTTTAATATCAGTTATATCCGGAATGTGGAGTCCGTTGTGGTTTCCACAAAGGCTTACTATCATTTCATCCGTGCGCGCGCAGAGTCAGAGACCGCAGCTTATCGTGCAGACATGTACGAGAAGAGGGAGGAAGAACACGGATGGATGCAGGATCTGTATCGTGAGTGGGGCGTGGATAATGCACCGACGCAGGAGATGATAGCGCGACGTTATATCGAGCGAATGGTGGGATGCATTGCAAATGTGACAAGTTCAAAATGCACATTAACAGGGAAACAGAGACGCGCGGAAATTAGAAAAATGCTTCACAATCCACACGTGGATGCAACTTTGAAAGTCGCAAATCCACATTCTAAATATATGAAGATTATGCTGATTCCAATTCGGTGGAAGAATACTTATCTTACATGGCTGGAATCTGCGGTCATTACCTTTGTAAAGGAACGCAACACAAAACTTTTTGCAAAACTGAAAGCTGGAAGATGATATGGCAGTGTTACAGACAAATGAATTGCTGAAAGAAAATTTGTCCAGAAAAACGGGTTTGCATCGCTTGACGGATGAAGAGACGGAGGCAATCAAGAACGTTGTGCTGGAAGCAGCGTTGGATGTGATCGCATTGTGTGACGAGAACGGAATCCCGTATATGCTGGGAGGGGGGATCGGCACTTGGCGCAGTAAGGCATGGTGGATTTATTCCGTGGGATGACGACATCGACCTGAATATTCCGAGAAAATATATTACGCAGCTGATTCATGCGATCGAGAATCGATATCCAGACAAATATTATATCGAAGCGCCACTTTACACAGAGGGCTATCTGAGCTCTTTTATACAGGTGCACAGAAGGAATACCGTATTTCAGGAATACATGAATCAGAAAAAAGAGAAATTGCGGAATTAAGCTGGATATCTTTATTATAGAAAATACCTATAATAATGCTGTTTATCGTGCCTGGCATGGAATCGGTGTTCAGGCAGGTTTGTTTTTTTTATCGTGTTACCGGATGTATGCGTGGCGTGATGAGTTTAAAAAGCTCGCGGAAGGAAACCGTAAAGCAAGCGTGATCATGTTTGTGAAGCGGTGTATCGGAGGACTTTTTGCATGCAATCCCATGGGACTGTATCGCAGTGTGCAGAAGAAGATGGCACAATGTACGGATGAAAAATCAGAATATATTACCATTCCCTCAGGGAGAAATCATTTCTTTGGAGAATTGTATCAGAGAGAAACTTTCATGCAAACGCAGAAGGTGGAGTTTGAAGGACACATGTTATGTGTCACAAGTGATTATAAAAATTATCTGACAAGATTGTATGGAGATTATATGGAGATTCCGCCGGAGGAGAAAAGAGAGCATCATGTGTTGTATGATCTGAAACTTCCAGCAGAATATGTGGCACCGAAACTTTTGATAAACAACAGATTCAGCAGGTTCTGACAGGAATGTTGGATGACTTTGTCGCTTACTGTCAGAGGCATGGACTCCGCTATTATCTGGTGGGTGGAACCTTGCTTGGTGCAGTAAGACATCAGGGATTTATCCCATGGGATGATGATATTGATGTCGGTATGCCGAGAAAGGATTATGAGAGATTTCTTGAACTGGTGAATCAGGAACCGGTGAGCGAGCATTTACAGGCAATCAGCGGCGAGAAAGGAACTTTGTCCAATCCGTATTGTGAATTGATTCATACAGGGACACACCTGGAGCGCAACAGTTCACAATATATTCGGGAAAAAAATGTCAGGTATTACATTTGTTTTTGGATATTTTTCCGCAGGATGGATGGCCGGAGGATGAAAAGGAAGCGGCTCGTCTTTTCCGGAAGATGAAGAAGATGCGCTATATGATCCAGAATGCCAGAGCCAAGATCGGCAAGGGCACATCGCCGGGACATATTATCGCAAAAATGCCGATTGTTCTTCTTATGAGATGCGTTGGTTATCAGCGCATCATTGATAAGATGGATCGAATTGCCAGACGATATGATTATGATCGATCAAAATATGTAGGTGCGATTACTTATGGCATCTATGGTGTGGGTGAGCGGTGTCTGCATGATGAGGTGGTTGCATTTACCAATGTGACATTTGAGGGAAAGCAGTATTGTGCGCCTGGTTGTTATGACCGGTATTTAAGACAGATATTTGGCGATTATATGGTACTTCCACCTGCAGAAAAACGTGTGGATCATAAGATGAAAGTATGGGCAGAATTTGACGTATAGCATATTACTTGATAAAATAGGCTGAATTTGTAAAATAAACGCAACGAGGTAGATATGAAAAAATATATTGATTCATTTGTAAATTATCGCTTTCTGTTAAGCGAACTTGTTAAAAAAGGTATTAAACTCAAATACAGAAGATCCTATCTTGGAATTATCTGGTCGTTACTGGAGCCGTTGTGTACAATGATCGTATTGACGGTTGTATTCGGTACCATTTTAGGCAACAGAACGAAGGAATTTTCCGTATATATTTTGTGCGGACGTCTGCTTTTCAGCTTTTTACTCTACAGCTACAAAGGCAGCGCTTACGTCTATTCGAAAGAATGCTTCTATGATCAAAAAAGTATATGTTCCCAAATATCTTTATACATTATCAAGCATTTTGTACAACTACATTATTTTCTTGATTTCTTTGATCGTGCTGGTTGTAGTTGCGGCTGTTCTTAAGGTAAAACCGACCATTTATCTTGTTCAGGCACCAATTGCACTGATACTGATCCTTATGATTTCCGTAGGATGCGGATTTATTCTTGCGACACTTGGCGTATTCTTCCGTGATATGGAGTATTTATGGAGCGTTGCACTGATGCTTATTATGTATATGTGTGCAATTTTCTATGAGCCGGAGCGATTACTGAAAAGTGGATTTTATTGGATATTAAAGTATAATCCTTTATTCTGCATTATTGATATCTTCCGATCAGCTGTGTTTGGAGAATTGATGAATATGCGTAATTTCGCATACGCATCCATTTTTAGTATTGTTACTATTGTGATCGGAATTTATATGTTTATTAAGAAACAGGATGAGTTCATCCTTCAGATCTAGGTTGGGAGAGATTTATGAGCGAGAAAGCAATTGTATTAAACCACGTTGGAATGAAATTCAATCTTAGTAAAGAAAAAGTGGATAACCTGAAAGATTACCTCATTAAATCTTTGAAACGTGAAGTTCATTATAATGAATTCTGGGCTTTGAAAGACATTAATGTTGAAATTGAAAAAGGCGATCGTGTAGGTATCCTTGGATTGAACGGAGCGGGAAAGAGTACACTGTTAAAGGTAATCGCGGGAGTATTTAAGCCGACCGAAGGCACGGTTGAAAAGCACGGCAAGATAGCCCCATTATTGGAGCTGGGGGCCGGTTTCGATAAGCAGTATACCGGTCATGAAAATATATACTTATATGGTGCAGTGCTCGGATACAGCAAAAAGTTTATTGATGAAAAATATGATGAAATTGTAGAGTTCTCCGAATTGGGAGATTTTATTGATGTGCCGGTACAGAATTATTCTTCCGGTATGCGCTCAAGACTCGGTTTTTCTATTGCGACGGTTGTATCGCCTAAGATCCTTATCCTGGATGAGGTCTTATCGGTCGGTGATGCAAAATTCCGTAAGAAGAGCGAAAAGAAAGTAATGAGTATGTTCGAGTCGGGTGTTACGGTGCTTTTTGTCTCCCATTCATTGGATCAGGTTAAGCGTCTTTGCAATAAAGCGATGATTCTGGATCATGGCAAGTTGCTCGCATATGGTGATATTGACGATGTGGCACCGATTTATGAGAAGATGATTGAGGAAAGAGAAGACGAGTTGCCAAAGAAAAAAGAAGAAAAAATCTACGGCAAAGAAGAAATAGGAGTCATAAAATGAGTGTATCAATTATTTGGAAATTGTCGGATGATGAGAGTTATGATTCGACAACCTTACAGTGTCTGAAGGAACAGATATCGGACAAGGATCTTGATGTACAGGTTTTGATCTATTCAAAAGAAAATAACAGATCTGCAGAGTATGTTTCTGCATTGGAGCAGCTGAAAGCAAAAGCAGAAATCTGTGAAGCTGACAATGCGATCGCAGCATATATAGATGCCAAGAAGCGTGTGACAGGGGATATTGTGACCTGTATTCAGGGCGGAGACCAGTGGACAGGCGATACTTTGACACAGGTTCAGGAAGCGGCCGATAGATATACCAAGTACAATATCTTCATGCTTCATAAGACGATGCTCGATGGGAAGAATGTTGCGTTTGCAACCGATCCGCTCATCAAGAAGATTATTGCTGAAGATTTTGAAAACGAATATCATTGTCATCCATTCTATTTCGCGGGTACATTCCTGAGAAATAAGATTTTTACTGGTAACGAGTTCCGACCGGAGTTTGGCATGGAGACGGAGAGAGAGTTCTTCCTGCGCGTGTCTGCAAAAAGAGAAGAAGATGATCTTTTTTGCAATCGCTTACCCATGAGAGCCATGAAGTCCGGGAAGGAGAATGTACTTTTTTGAGGGCATTTATCAGAGAGAATGGTATGAGGATTCCTTTGACAAGTTCTGGATTCCGTTTTTAAAGGATCTTCATGAGAAACATGGAGAAGTACCTAGATTTATACAGTATCATTTCATGTTTACAATCAAGAGCCGTATCAATAGTAATATTAATAACCGGAATAAGCATGTCATCCCTCAGGGGGAAGAAACACTATGCCTTGAGAGAATGGGAGAGGCATTCCAGTATATCGATGATGATATCCTCTTTGATGGTCATAAGATTAAAGAAAGCAATATGACGGATTCGATGAAATGGTTATGCGGTATTTTGAAATACGGAAAAGATTTTCGTTTTGAGAAACGCTATTTGTCCGGAAATATATATTACGGTTCGAAAAATACGGTATTTAATAAGATTGCCAATTTGAAAACAAATATTCTGTTTATGAACTATGAAAGCGGAGTATTAAGTATTGACGGAACCGTACATCCTATCCTTTACTCAATGGCGGACAAGGTATATATGGTATTTAATGGAAAGAAGTATCCGTTAAATTACAATGGAAGATATTCTCTGACAAAGGTATTTGGTGTCAGTGTTTACAAAGGTCATTCTTTCCACATTGATCTTCCGATGGACAATATTAAAGAATGTGAATTGTTTTGTCAGGCAGATGTGCAGGGTGAGGCAATTAAGATCAACTTTATGTATGAGTCTCATTTCAGCAGAATGAGTAGAACTTTTACAAACAGTTATTGGTGTTTTGGTAAAGAACAGCGCTATATGGCGGTAAAGTGCGACGAAGGAATGAAGATCCGCACCATAACCAAGAAGGAGCAAAAGAAACAGGAACACAAGTTATCAAAAGAAATGTTCTTATCTTTCAAAAAAGAGAGCATGGATATTTCTTGCCGTTCGTAAAGTATATTTTATGATGCGTCCGATCATGAAGCGCAAGCCGATCTGGATGTATCTGGACAAGATCTATAAAGGCGGAGATTCTTCCGAATACTTATATCGTTACTCATGTGCTCAAAAAGATGGAATAAAACATTACTATCTGATCGATAAGCATGCAACCGATTACAAGAGATTGAAGAGAGACGGTTATAAGCCGCTCGTAAGAGGAAGTATTAAGCATCGTCTGGTATTCCTTATGGCAGACATGATGGTTATTTCGAACTCGACGGTTTTTGCTTTTAATAACTATGGATTACCGAATTCAAGCTATGTGCGTGATCTTGTGGATTTCCATGTGTGCTGCGTACAGCATGGTATGTCGGTACAGAAGATTGCAGTTGCGCAGAATCGTTTGCGTGATAATACAAGATTATATTTCTGTGCATCGAAGTATGAATTGGAGAATCTTTCAAAGCCAATATATGATTATGAAGGCTATGATGCATTGAAACTTACCGGTGTACCGCGTTATGATGGTTTGAAGAATGACGATAAGAAACAGATCATGATCAGTCCGACATGGCGTATGCAGGCTGCTGTTCCGGTACGGACAAGTGAGGGCGAGCAGAGAGATTATAATCCGTTGTTTAAAGAAAGTACCTATTTCCAGGTATTTAATGCCTTGATCAATGATCCGCGTCTGATTGAAGCGGCCAAGAAATATGGATATCGTATTAAATATGTACTGCACCCGATTGTAAGTGCGCAGGTAAATGACTTTGATAAAAATGATTATGTGGATATTATTCCGGCTGTTGGTGATATGAGTTATGAGACCATGTTCCGTGAATCCAGTCTGATGGTAACGGACTTCTCGGGAATCCAGTTCGATTTTGCTTATATGAGAAAGCCGCTCGTTTATCTGCATCACAAAGATATTCCTCAGCATTATGAAGAGGGAACATTCTTCTATGATACGATGGCATTCGGAGAAATTGCACATGATAATGATGAACTGATCGATCTGTTATGTGAATACATGGCAAGCGGATGTAAGATGAAGGAAGAATATGTACGTCGTGCTGATGATTTCTTCTATTATAATGATCATAACAACTGTAAGCGTATTTATGATACGATGATTGAATATCAGGAAAAGAAAATTTTACCGTATCGTCAGAAATAATAAGAACAATTTAAACTATCTTTTTAGAAAGCAGGGAGAGGTTATTATGAATATTGGAGTAATTTTTTTGCAGGTGGTGTAGGTAAACGAATGAACAGTCGTGTCAAGCCGAAACAATTTATTGATGTATATGGAAAGCCGATTATTATCCATACGCTTGAGTTATTTGAAAATCATCCGGAAATCGATGCGATTGCAGTTGCATGTTTGGAAGACTGGATTCCTTATCTGCAGGAACTGTTGGAAAAATTTAATATTAAGAAGGTAAAGAAGGTTGTACCGGGTGGAGCAAGCGGACAGGAGTCCATCTACAATGGGTTAAAAGCAGCAGAAGAGATTGCTGCCGGAGAAAAAGTCGATCGTATTGATTCATGACGGAGTACGTCCACTGATCAACGAGAAGACCATTACCGATAACATTGAGTCTGTAAAAAATATGGTTCATCCATTACCTGTGTGAAGGTAAAGGAGACAGTTTTGGTTGTGGGTGAGGATAATTCTATCGAGGATGTTCCAAACCGTGAAGACACACGTCTGGCACGTGCACCACAGAGCTTTTATCTGGATGAAATCATTGGAGCACACCGCAAGGCAATGGCGGAAAATAAATATGACTTTATCGATTCCTGCTCTATGATGCAGTATTACGGCAAAAAACTGTATCTGATTGAGGGTCCGCAGGAGAATATCAAGATTACAACACCGGATGATTTCTATACGATGCGTGCACTTCTCGATGCAAGAGAGGAAGCTCAGATCTACGGTCTTGAAAGTTAAGGAGCATTGCTATGAGAGAGGTATTGATAGAAGATTTTAAGCAGCTTACGGAACGTAATATTCCGTGGAATGAGCTGCGTGACAAAACATTTTTGATCACAGGCGCAACGGGACTGGTCGGTTCATTGCTGGTAAGATGTCTGTTATATGCTAATGAGACCATAAATCTGAATGCAAAGGTATATGCTGTTGTGCGTAATACCGATAAAGCCGATCGTATTTTTTGAAGATGAAAAAACGGATGCGCTTTCTTACATCGTGGCAGATCTGGCAACGGAGAAAGTATGTTGTGAGGGCGAATGCGATTATATCATCCATGCGGCAGCAGTTACGGCTTCTAAGCATGGTATCCGATCCGGTAGGAACCATTCGTACTTCGATTGACGGAACAGAGAAGATGCTGCAGCTTGCAGTTGAAAAAAAAGTAAGAGAGCATTTATCTATATTTCTTCAATGGAAATCTACGGACAGCCGAAGACGGAGGGCAGGACAGCGGAAAAAGGATCTCGGCTATGTCGATATTGAGACGGTTCGCAGCTGCTATCCGGAAGGAAAGCGTATGTGTGAGTGTATGTGTACCGCATATGCGGCGCAGTATGGAGTGAATGTGATCAGCGCAAGACTGGCTCAGACTTTTGGAGCAGGGAATTCTTCCTACAGAGAACCGTGTATTTGCACAGTTTGCAAGAAGTGCAGTCAATGGAGAGAATATTGTCCTGCATACGACCGGAGAATCGGAAGGAAATTATGTATATACGGCAGATGCAATCGCTGCGATACTGACGCTTCTGGTGAAGGGCGAAGCAGGAAAGCATACAATATTGCAAACGAGGAGAGTCATATTACAATCCGTAACATGGCAGAGCTTGTTGCAAAAGAGATCGCCGGAAGCAAGATTCAGGCTGTGATCGATATTCCGGAAGACAGTGAGTCTTTAGGATATGCACCACCGGTCAAAATGTGGCTGGATGCGTCTAAGATGCGTGCGCTCGGCTGGAAACCGGAGGTTGGATCGGTAGATGCGTATAAGCGCATGATTCGCTGGATGGAATAAGCGATTCAGTAGAGATAAGTAGGTGGATTATGGATTTGAATGACAAGAAATTTACAATTTTATTACTAACAAACAGAGATTCTGACAATGTTGGCGATCAGGTAATTGAAGCTAGTGATATTGGATTGTTGCATGTTTTGATGAAAAAAATCTTGGAATCGATAAAAGTGCATATCAGATTAATAGCCGGGCCGCTTCGATCGTGACAAAAAAATATATGTCAACAAGGGAGCCTCAATTGTTGTGTGCCGCAGAAAAAAAGCGATTTCACAGGCCGATCTGGTTGTTTTTTTTGGCGGAGCTCCTGTATTTAATTATAAGTATCAGAATTTTTATGAAAGAACTGCTGTTACAATTGAGATTGCACAAAAGTATAACAAGCCGGTGATTTTCTCTGCTATTGGGATTGAATCATATGACGAAAAAAGTAAAAAATGTCAGAGATTGAAAGCTGCGCTTAATTCCGAGTGCGTGAAACAGATTACAACACGTGACGGATTAGAGCGACTGGAAAAGTATAATGAGAACAATTCTTTTAAGATAGGACTTGTTTCGGATCCGGCGGTATTTTCGGCAACGGTATTCGATAATTACATCGGGCAGGAAGTGATTACCAAAAAATTTGGAATTATCCCTGTAAAGAAGAAGGTAATCAAGAAGGGAAAAAAAAGAAAAAGATTGGAATCTTTGTTATCAGAGCAAACGGATTTGTAGACAATCATGTTGATTTCACAAGGGAACAAGCTGCTGAATTATGGCTGAACGTCATTGAAACGGTAAAGAATCGTAATTACGATTATGAATTGATTACAAGCGGACATTTCGGAGATGAGGCATTCCTGGATTACCTTATCCGAAATTATAATGTGCCGGTGGAAAAATGCGTGTTTAACATCAATATGCCGGAAACTCTTTTTAGCAAGATGGCAAAGTATGATGGCGTTATTTCGTGTCGGTTGCATCCGAGTATCATTTCATTTTCTATGAATATTCCGGCAGTCAGCTTGGTATGGAACACAAAGGTGCCAGGCTTTTATAAGGGAATTGGATATCCGGATAGAGCAATAGAGCGTGAATCCTTTGAGGCTGAAGCTATTGTAGACCGTCTGGAGAAGGCAATGGAAGAGGGCATTACAAAAGATGAAGAATATCTTATGAGTGTTTATCGCACACTGTTTTCAGGCGTGAAAGAAGTGATCTGTGGAGAAGACACAGACATTCAGCCATATGATTATGAAACTTTACTTGAAACGATTCCAAAATTTGACGGTACATCCAGGATGAGCAGAATGAAAAGCTGAAGAGAAAATTTAGAAGAGCATATGAAACATGCAATAAGAGATTTGATGATAATCAGATGCTCAAAGAAACGATAAAAGAGTTGAAAGATAGCAAGTAACATGAAAATTAGTAAGGCAATAAAAAAAAGAAGCTTTTTTATTTTGGCGCTGTTATTGCTTATAGGATCGCCAAAGGAAATGCTTTTTGCACAGGAGAACTCGGAACTCAATATTTATGCGATATATTTAGGAGAGAGTGATAAAGGCGATGCCACATTATTGGAATCAAAAGGACATGGACTGTTAATCGATATCGGTTCAGCTTCACAGACCGGCGTTATTGTCGAGCAGTTGCGGAAAGTCGGACTGACGCATGTAGATGTTTTGTTCAGTCATCTGCATAGCGATCATATTGGCTCTACCCATAACAATATAACCGCCGGATTGGAAAATTTAGAGGCAATGGGAATCTGCGTGGACACCCTGTATGTTCCGGCAGTATATCTGACACCGTATTCGACACGAATCAGTTACAGAGCTTCACAATTACAAAACTATGCAGATCAAAGACCAGATATGAATATTGTATATCTGAATGTCGGTGATGTAGTGCAGATAGGGGATGCTGCTGGTAGGGTTATGGGACCTACGGATTCGACAACACGATCTCCGTATCAATATACAGAATACTCATTAGTGGAAAACCGTGATATTATATATGAGAATGACAGTTCATTGGCTATGATCTTCACATGCGGAAATACCAAATACTTTACGGCAGGAGATTGCTATGGGCGAGAAGCAAAGGCACTTGTTGAAGCCTATGGAAGCGAATTGAAATGCGATATTATGAAAATGAACCATCATGGTATCGGATCTGGAAATTCCACTGATTTGCTAAAAGCTATACGTCCTAAGTATTCATTTGTTCCAAACAGCGGCGTGGACAAGTATAATCTTCAAAGTGGTCATTGGAGAACTTATACAGCAACAAAACGTGCTTCTAAATATGGAATGTGTTATATGGTTGGAAACGAGAAAAAGACAATTGTATATCACATTGTAAATGATGCGATTACTTTGTATAAAGGATCCGTTATTTCGAAAGCAAACAAAATGACCGGATGGCAATATCTTTATGGGGCGGATGGATCAAACAGGGATCACGACATGTATTATCTTAACTCTGAGTGTCTTCCTTTAAAGGGAATCCAAAAAGTAGGAAGTCATTATTTCCGGTTCCAGGCCGGGGGCCAAATGGATTACGGAACCTATATGCCGGATGGCAGTTATTCGGGTTGGAAAACGTATAATAGCGAAAAACGATATTTTGCGTTTTCACAAAATAAAAATATGCCTATATGAAGGTAGGATTAAGCTTCATTAATGGTGTTCCGATGTATTTTGATCAAGATGGATATATGGTAAACAGCGGGATAGAGGATGAGACAGTTATTAAAAAAATAGGTTCTTACTATTATGCCGTTGATTATTATGGGGAAGTGACGATTGATGATTGGGAAGATATTGACGATTTTTCCTACTATTTTGACGACAATGGAAGAATGTTGCGCAATGGAAAATATGAGATAAATGGGGAATATTATCTTTTTGATACCGATGGAACCATGTATGCAGGCAATGCAAGAACCGAGTTTTACGATTTTAAGTCTAATACGTATGCGGTGCGTACCGATGGTACTTTAGTTACCGGTAAATGTGGGAAAATTGATGGTGATAAGTACTATTTTGATAAGACGGGCTGTGTACAAAAAAATAAGATTATCAAGATAGGAAAAAAGCAGTATTATTTTAACGGAAGCGGAAAAATGGTTCACAATCGCACGTTCAAGTTGTATGGCAAGAAGTATCACAGTGATAAGAACGGTGTGGTAAAAATTGTCAAGAAAAAAGCAAAAAAATAATGGGAAAACAATCCTTGTGGATAAAACAATTGATGGCATTATTCTTTCGGATGAAGATATGATTATGCCGACCGTACAGTAGTAATATAAAGAGCTATCTCATAGGAGATAGCCCTTTTTTTATTCCAAGTTTATTGTATTGTGTTTTTGAGAAATGCCATTTGCTACGGTACAGCCGCTTTTTTCTTACCGGTGACGATTGCACCCTGTGGACAGTCGCGAATAATATTATTCTGTAGGGACTGTGTTACACTGCAATTTTTGTTTAAGCGGATTCCATATGTGCTGCAACCGGAAATTTTGTTTCCATTAATTGTTGTAGCGGATGCGTTATTATATAAAAAGAATTCCGGTCTGGCGGATTCCGGAAATCGTGTTATCGTTGATTGTATTTCCGGTACTTCCGGTACTGACACGAATTCCATTATACTGATCGTGGAGTGGGTCAGTGTCATCGTAATTTCTGCCGATAATTGTATTATTTGCAATCCGGTTATTTTTGGCATCGTTAAGATTAATTCCATAACCGGCAGCGGTGATGGTGTTGTTGTAAATAGTAACACCTTCTACATAATAATCAGCAGCAGGGATAATGCCGTTATCGGCTCCGTGCATTTTCTGAGAGATATTTCTGCCATATAATTCAATACCGACATTTTTATCGCATAATGAATGGTATCGGGTTTCAATGGTATTGTTTTGTATACTTGATTGTGCATTGGTTCTTAGTTTGCCTTCATAGGCCTGTTTTCCATTTTTGATGCAGGTATAAACGGAATCGTTCGATGTTTTGCTAAAATGAAACAGAATTCCGCCACCGACGTTTTCCATTTTATTATCTTCTATCTTGGAATTAATGTAATTTACACAGGCAATTGCTTCCTGTGTTATATTTTTTTTGAAAGAATTTCCTTTGATTGTCACATTTTCAATATAATTATTCAAAAGCATGGAATGGGTTCCTATACCACGAGATATATTTTCAAATGTATTTCCGATGATCTGAACATTTTTACAAGGAGATCCATCGTAGATCAAATTGCTGTAGGCACTGTCATTTGCACAAATATCTAATTGAATGGCCTCACATTTTTCTTTTGGAATCTTTTATATCGGAATCGTGAAATTTGCAATTGGTGATCTTAACGCCATCTACGGCAGCCATTTCTACCATATGCTTTTCACTTCCATGACTCATATCAATATTTTTTAGTGTAATGTTAGATCCGCGGCAAAGTCGGATCGCGCTGGATTTATTTTTTTTGCTGTTTTTCCAGACGCCACCCATGATCATAATATTTTTATATCGTTTATATCCGGTAGCTTTCTGATTATCTTCCGAACTTCCGGTAGCAATCATATTAAAGCCGGATTTTTTTTGTCTTGATCACACATCCTGTGGCATTTAATTTTGTGTTGCTCCATATTTTTAGGGATTCAGAAATATAATAGGTACCTTTTGGGATTTTTACGGTATGAACTTTTCCTTTTGCCCCAAGACGCTTGGCCTCTTTCAAGGCAGTGTTCACATTTTTGCTGATATCTTTTCCGCTTTTTACAGTCGGGACAAGCGTTCTTCCTGAAATAGTATAGGCTTTTTTTCGCTGCTGCAAATGTTGTCGCCGGTTGCCAGATTGTGAAAATCATGACAATTGCCGTAATAAATGCGAAAAGTTTTTTCATTCTTTTCATAAACTTCCTCCTTGTTTCCATTGGTGTTTCTAAGATAAACTGTATACTTTATTAAAAAAAATTGTCAATGATTATGCATTTTTCGGATGAATCCTTTGAAATATAGTGGACAGTAAGTTATTACGGTGCTATGATAAAATTTATATTTACGTATATAAAAAGAGAGAGAACCTATGAAAAAACAGAAGAGTAAATGGAAAATCGTGGCAGGAATCATATTGATCTGTCAATTGATGGTATCGATTATCGCAGGTGGTATTTTGGTCTGGCTAAATATGTTACCAACGAAATATACGCTGTTAGTTGTTTTAATCCTTGTGTGGCTTTTTGACAATTGTTTATTATTTTTTTTATTCGAAGGTTAAGAAGAAAAAGGGGAAGAAGTTAACTGCCAAAAAAAAAAAAGCAAAAACTGTATACAAAAAGAAGTATCGGTTGTGCGATTTCGGCGATGACGATGACTCTTTGTATTGCAGCTTCCTCTATGATGTGGCAGGCGGGGGATGCAATTTCCAATATTACGGATCATGTAGTTGTGACAGATATGGTATCGGTATATGCTCTTGCGGATAATTCGGCAGAATCGGTTGCGGATATCAAAGATGGTGTGTTTGCAATCACGCAGAATTACGATTTCGAGCATACAAAGACGACAATTGACAAAATCAATGAGAATCTCGGCATGGAGATAAAAACACAGAGCTTTGATACGGTATTTGATATGGTAGATGCTTTATATGCAGGCAATGTGGATGCAATCATATTGAATGCAGCTTATGCGGATGTGATCGAGAGTCAGGATGATTATAAGGATTTTTCGGATAAGACGAAGACGTTATACGACCATGAAGTACAATCAACTGTGGTAAAAGATAATACGGATACGACTAAGAATATTACACAGGATCCGTTTGTTGTTTATGTCAGTGGCTCTGATACCAGAAATCTGAAACTTGCGACCAGTCGAAGCGATGTCAATATTCTTGCTGTTGTTAATCCAAAGACTAAGCAGGTACTGCTTTTGAATACGCCGCGTGATTATTACGTGCAGACCACGGTGAGTGGAGAGATGCGTGATAAACTGACACATTGCGGAGTCTATGGAATTGATTGCTCTATGGGAACATTGGGTAATCTGTATCAGGAGAACGTGGATTATTATGTACAGATCAATTTTAATGGATTTTCGACCATGATCGATGCGATTGGCGGAATCACGATTGATTCGGAAAAATCGTTCCGCACGAGTGAGGGCGGATATTATATCAGTCAGGGAACCAATCAGTTGAACGGAACGGTTGCTTTGTCTTATGTAAGAGAACGGAAGGCGTTTGCGGACGGTGATAATGCGCGAGGCCGTCATCAGATGCAGGCAATCGAGGCAATCATTCAGAAGGTTTCTTCCGGAACAACAGTACTGAACAATTATTCTGCAATCCTAAACAGCATGGAAGGAATGTTTACAACAAATATGAGTTCTTCCGATATTTCGGCATTGGTAAGGATGCAGCTTTCGGATATGGCATCGTGGAATGTAAAGTCGTTCGCAGTATCGGGACAGGGAAGCTCCCAGAAGACCTATTCGATGCCGACGAAACGCAGCTATGTTATGTATCCGGATGAGACACAGATTAATTATGCAAGAATTCTTGTAGATAAAGTGATCGATGGCGTTATTCTTTCGGATGAAGATATGGTTATGCCAACGTTACAATAAGTTTATGCAGTAATAGGGCACGAATGTGTCCTATGCTGTTTTAAATATTAAGAAAGAAGATAAAAAATGAAAGAAAGAACAATAGAACATGGAAAGTTTCGAATGGAAGCTCTCAGTGAATACAGGAGTGAGATTTACGGAATCAGTATATTCTGGGTTATGCTATTTCACATGAAAGAAAGCCATTATTTTCCAACGATAAAGGGAAGCAGCCTATATCATGCATGGATGGGATTTGTTGGTATGGGAAATATGGGCGTGGACATCTTCCTGTTTTTATCTGGAATCTGTTTATATTTTTCTTTTTACAAAAAATCCGGATTTCTATGCATTTATAAAAAAACGCATTGCAAGAATTGCATATCCTGTATGTTTTACCAGTATGCTGCTTTGGTTGCAATATCTTATTATGCATAGAATTTCAATATGGGGATTTGTGAATCGTGTGTTCCTATTACAATATTGGATTGATAGTGACAGGCAGGTTTGGTATGTATCACTATTGTTGATACTGTATTTTGTATATCCATATATCTATCGCTTCTTTTTTGAAAAAAACAATACGATATCTTCGGTTTGTCGAACTACGGGTCTGATTTTGATTATTGTAATAATTACAGTTGGAATTTATTTTGAATATCCTCGACTGTATCAGGCGATTGATTTAGCTTTGCCGAGAGTTCCCGCTTTTCTTACAGGCTGCATTTGCGGAAAATTTGTTTATGAAAAAAGGCATATTCCATTTATGATTCCGCTTGTGACAATCGTGTTATTTGTCGTATCCTATGTCGCTGCAAATAAGATGCATATGTATCATGGTCTGTTGCAGCGATACATATATTGGTGCGGAGGCGTAGCGGCAGCATTCTTTCTTGTTATTGTACTGTCTTACACACCGAAGTGCTTTCGTAGTATATGTTGCAAGTGGGGCGCGATTTCTTTGGAAATTTATCTGGCGCATATTGTTATTCGAAGAGAGCTGGGTACGCAATTTGCAAAAACGTATCTGGGATTGCCATGGTGGGGCAATGTCCTCATTATTTTTGTCGGTGCATATATATGGGCCAAGTTTGTGGCGTGGTGTGTCACAAAAGTGCAGGCTGTAAAATAGTTTTTTTCCCTTTCAAAACTGTTGGGACTAAAGTCTTATTGAGTCTCCTGATTTTTTATGTTATAATATATTCATAAGGGGGCGAGTGTATTATGAACGAAAGAAAAAAAATCATCAGTATCTTTCTGGCATTCCATGAAGACAAGCTTTATGCTGGTTGTTGTTGCAGTTGCAGCAGCTGTCGTTGTAATGTACACACTCATGATTATGCCGGGAATCCGATCAAACATCAGACAGATTTATTCCAACTATCTGTTGGATCTGACATTATCATATGGCGGAATTGGATGAAACGTTAACAAGAGTTGACGACAAAATGCTGGATCACGTCGATACTATGCAGAAGATTGTGGAGCAAGCACAATTAGAAGGAATTGATTCTTCTTATGGATATATTGTATCCACAGATGGAACAATGCTTTATCATCCGACTGCTGAAAAAATCGGCCAGCCGGTAGAAAATGAAACTGTCAAAAAAATTGTAGCAGAGGTGAAGGCTGGAAAGACGCCGGAGCCGGAAGTGGTTTCATATATGTTTGACGGAAGCCGGAAATACGCTGCATGTTATGTGAGTGAGAATGGTTTTATTTTTTTGTGATGACAGCGGATGATACCGATTTGCTGAAAGCTGCAAATAAACTGCAGGCAAGAGGTATTGGAACAGCGGTGGTTGTTCTGATTTTTGGCGTATTTGTCGCATGGATCTGTGCAAGACGTATGACGCGTCCGCTGATTCGTGTGACATCAGCCGTGGACCGTATTGCAGGATTTGACTTGACAGAAGACCCGGAACTGATCGCATTGGATAAGAACAAAGGCGAAACAGGGGCGATTGCACATGCTGTTTTGCATATGAAGCAGGCTTTGCGATCTATGGTTGAGCAAATCCGTGAACAGAGTGTAAATATTCATCAGGCATCCGGTCAGCTGGAAGAGAATGCCACGGCGACATCCGGAAATGTAGACAGCGTAGAGACCGCGGTGAATGAGATTGCTACGGGTGCAACCAGTCAGGCAACCGAAACACAGCGAGCCACAGAGGATGTTGTGATGATGGGCACGATGATTGAAAATACGAGCACACAGGTGGAAAATCTGAACAGTGCAGCGGTGGAGATGAGCAATGCCAGTGCTTCTGCAAGAGATGCTCTTGAGGAACTCAACCATATCAATGAGAAAGCAATCGAATCCATTGAAGTGATTTATCAGCAGACGCATACAACCAACGAATCTGCATTAAAAATCAAGGATGTCACAGAATTAATTGCATCAATTGCGGAAGAGACAAACCTGCTATCCTTAAATGCTTCCATCGAAGCAGCCAGAGCAGGTGATGCGGGAAAAGGTTTTGCGGTTGTCGCATCCCAAATTCAGAAACTTGCGGAACAGTCGAATGCATCGACAAAGAAGATTGATGATATTATACATATGTTGCTGACGGACTCTGAGAATGCAGTGCATACGATGGAAGAAGTTCGCGAAGTTATGCATCAGCAGAGTGAAAAGGTCGAGCAGACCAAGCAGGTATTTGGCTCGGTAAATCAGGGGATTGACCAGTCTATTTCCGGTATGGAGACAATCAGTGAGCATACCAGACAGCTGGATCATGCAAGAGAAAATATTGTAGATACCGTACAGAATCTTTCTGCGATTGCACAGGAAAATGCTGCAAGCACTGAAGAAACCAATGCTGTCGTTATGGAAATTGGTGGAGTAATGCAGCAGATCAGCGGAAATGCGCAGGAACTTCGGCGTATCGCAGATATTTTGGAAAAGAATGTGGAGACATTTAAACTGGATTAGGAGACAATTTGTGAATACTAGAAAAAACAGTATCCGGAATTGGTTACGTAAATGTGGAATTCTGACACTGACTGCAGGAATGATTCTTACCGGTATGATAACAAAGCCTGTGGAGACATATGCAGTCACGTTTGTGCAGGATACCGATGGAACAAAATATGCGGTAGATAAAAAAAGTGGATTTTATTATGCGCTTTCCAAGAGTGCTACGAAAAAAAGCAGTTGCAGTATCTATATGTATGGAGGTCAGAAAACGGATGTCACTTTTCCGTCCAAATGCAACAACTATACTGTCACCGCTGTAAGCAGTAATTTCAGTCAGTTGATCATGACAAAACTGACAACTGTTAAGTTGCCATCCGGTTATACAACTATTGAAAAAGAAGCGTTTAAGGGACAGACACAGTTATATCGCATAGAGATTCCAGCAAGTGTGAAATCGATTGGAAAGAATGCTTTTCAGGGATGTGATATATCAAAACTTACAATCGTGGCATCGTATGGATCGGCTGCCGAAAAATATGCGATTGCGAACAATATCAATTATTCAAATTCTACTGCATTATCCATTCGCACCGGCGGAATGAATATGTTTGTGGGAGAAAAGAAACAAATTCGTGTATGCAACAATTCCAAAACAATTACCTGGGCAAGTTCGAACAAGAAAGTTGCCACCGTAAGCAAAAAAAAAATGGAACAGTTACCGCCAAAAAGCCGGTAATACAAAAATTACTGCAAAAATCAATGGAAAGACATATACCTATCCATTTAAGGTGGTGAGCCGGACTTCCGGAAATGTGCTACAGATTGTGTGGGATAATTACGTTACTACGGATCTCAGTGATTATGAGAAAGTAGTGGCCGCCAATAAATGGATCAAGGCGAATATAAAACCGACGGGTACTTCCGTATCGGCAAAGACGGCGTTGGAGACCGGCGTTTCCAACTATACCGGATATGCGAATGCATATAAAAATATTCTCGAGCATTACGGCCTGAAAGTCAAAGTGATAATGGGAAAGAAGCACATGGAAAATTCTGTGGTCATTGCAGGAAAGACATACACTGCATCAACCATCGAATCAGTTTCCGGTGTGGATAAGAATTACACGACGACTGGATTGGGCGTTGCTATAAACAAGAGCACTATGACGTTATCTGTGGGAGGAAAAGGAACGTTCAAAGCTCTTGGAAACACAAAGACCGTTACATGGAGCAGCACAAATAAGAAGGTTGCTACGGTAACAAAAAGTGGCAAGGTAACCGCAAAGGGAGCCGGTGTCACAACGATTATTATGAAGATCGGCACAAAGACTTACGATTGTAAAGTCCGTGTCAACAAGTGAAAGGAGAATTTATTTCAATGAACAAGGTTATGAAAAAGTTATTATGTGCATGTCTCGCACTCGCAATGCTGATTACCATCATTCCTCCAGTGACGGCAGAAGCAGCTACAAAGACAGAAAAAATGACACTGTACAAAGGAGAAACAGTCGAAATAACTGCTTTTTATGGGACAATTAAGTCAGTTTCTTCATCAAAGAAGTCAGTGGCATCTGTAAAAAGAAGAGCGGCAAAGCCGTTATAACAGCAAAAAAAATCAGGTAAGGCAACAGTTTCTGTTAAGACAAATCGTGGATCATTCAAGTATGTGATTACAGTAAAGAAACTGGATATTACAGTAAAACTTACAGATATGGGAAAGGGTTATATGCTGCTTACGGTAAAAAATAATACAAAGCAGACATTTACCCAAATTGCAGTAGACTATGTTCTTAAAAATGATCAGGGGGCAACATTTAAGACGGATACAACGACTGTTAGCGATGTTGTTGCTGGAAAAAACTGTTTATGATAAGATTTATTATGACAATTATAACTATACTGTGGACGCTGCAAAATGTTCTGCAAAAGTAGTGGGTGACAGCAGAAGTCTGATGGCTAAATATAAAAATGTGACTTCAAAAATTAAAACTTCAAAGACTGAAAAAGATGGTGGAAATGGTATTTTAGAAATTGTATTCAAAACAAAAAATCACACAGAAAAAAGATAGTGCATATGTAACACATTATGTTTTGATATATGATTCCAATAATCAGGTAATCGGTCTGACAAAAGATTATGAGTACTTAAAAGCTGGAAAAATGGATACAGGAAGTGTAAAAGCTGGTACATATTATTATGGAGATGCGTATGATCATTATAAAGTAGTAACAGTAGCATATAGTACAATTTATTAAAATTATAAATATGATAGATAGCGGAGTCGCGAGACTCCGCTGTTTTAGTTTTGGAAGACATTTATATGATGAAAAATCTGAAAAAACTAAATAAATTTAATAATTGTCCGATAAATATAATAGAAGGAAACAAATCAAACAGAAAGAAGGTGCGTTACCGCAAGAATCGAACGTGTTTATCAGGTATTTCCAGTGACCTTATCCCAGGAGATTGCATATGATTCGCCGAATCATCAGCAGCCGCGTCAGAACAAGACAAAACGTTCTTCGTTTGAGCAGATTCTGCAGGAGCAATTAAAGGGACAGCAGCTGGAGGAGAATCAGACATTTCAGCTTTATTGTTAGGAGAAAAGATGTATACGAAAGACTGTTATAAGAAAAGGTGCTGTGTTGATACCGGGAAGGTACGATGCAGCACTTTTTTGTGCTTTTTAAGCTGATGAATTTATACTGGCGCATCGCTTGACATTTCCTGTATAATAGAGCAAAGACAATTATGTCAACTTCAGGAGGACAGACAATGAGAATTGACATGCATATGCATTCGACCGCATCGGATGGACAGTACACGCCGACAGAACTGGTGCGAAAAGTGAAAGACGCAGGTATTGCGATTATGGCTTTGACGGATCACGACTCGATTGGTGGTGTGGAAGAAGCCGCGGGGACAGCAAAAGAATGTGGTATTATTTGTATTCCGGGGATTGAGCTGAGTATTGAGCATGAAAATGAACTGCACATGCTTGGCTATGGAATTGATATACATGACCGGGAACTAAAAGCTTTTTGTGAGGAAATGGTGCAGGAGCGCAGCACAAGAAATGAGAAGATTATTACATTTCTTGCGGATCAAGGTGTGGATGTTACGATGGAAGAAGTGGCAGAAAAAGCCGGATCAGATGTGATCGGAAGACCGCATTTTGCCCGTGTAATGGTTGAAAAGGGCTATGTTTCCAGTGTGAAAGAAGCATTTGACAAATATCTTGCAACAGAAGAATTCTCAAAGATTGAACGGAAAAAACCATCCGCCAGACAGGGAATATCAATGATTCGAAAGGCGGGAGGTGTAGCGGTCCTTGCGCATCCGGTATCGTTAAAGAAGACCGGAGAGGCAATGGAAGAAGAAATTCGTAAGCTCACATCGCTTGGACTGTCCGGAATCGAGACTTATTACAGCACGCATACACCGGAGCAGATCCGCGAGTATCATGCGCTTGCGCAAAAGTATCATCTGGTGGAGACTGCCGGATCGGATTTTCATGGAGAGAAAGTAAAACCGACCATTTTCCTTGGCAAAAAAGAAGGCGGTAAGGAATGGCTGGTGGATAAGGAGTTGGAATAATGATTCGTAATATTATATTCGATATTGGAAAAGTACTGGTATCATACGAGCCGGATGCCTATATGGACAGACTGGGACTGGATGAAAAAGCGAAGGCGGCCATCAACCAGGCAATGTTTCAGAATAAACTGTGGGATGAGTCGGATCAGGGACTTGGTACTCCGGAGGAACTGTTACAGAAATTTATTGCAGGGGCACCGAAATATGCGGAGGAAATCACGAAAATTCATCAGACGGTCGGTGAGACGGTGGAACTTATGCCGTATGCCATGGAATGGATACTGGATCTGAAAGCCAGAGGGTATCATGTGTACATTATCTCGAATTATGCAGAGAATATGTACAATCAGACGAAGGATAAGCTTGCGTTTCTTCCATTGATGGATGATGTGGTCATGTCCTATACAATTAAGAAAATGAAACCGGATCCTGCTATTTATAATTACCTTTGTGATGAGAACTGGCTGGAACCGGAAGAGAGCGTATTTATTGATGACCGGCAGGAAAATGTGAATGGAGCAGAGGTCGTTGGCATCCATGGAATTCTTTTTTTAAAGATTATGAAACAGCAAAACAGGAACTGAACAAATTCTTAAGAGATTCTAATATTTTGTGTAAAAACTTTCCAAACGAGGGATAGTGTGCTAGAATAATTAAGGTGTGACAATGAACAATTTAGGAGGAAAATTGGTCTATGGATTATAAGAAAGAGTATGAAAAGTGGTGCACAGATGCCTACTTTGATGACGCAACTAAGGCAGAGCTTAAGGCAATTGCCGGAGATGAAAAAGAAATTGAGGATCGTTTCTACCGCACATTAGAGTTTGGTACTGCCGGACTTCGTGGTGTGATCGGAGCAGGAACCAATCGTATGAATATATACACAGTACGCCAGGCAACACAGGGACTTGCAAATTATATTCTGTCACAGAACGGACAGAATAAGGGAGTTGCAATTGCCCATGATTCCCGTCTGATGGCAGATGAATTTACGGATGCAGCAGCATTGTGTCTTGCAGCAAATGGAATCAAGGCTTATGTTTTCAAAAGCCTTCGTCCGGTTCCGGAACTTTCTTTTTGCAGTAAGAGAACTTGGCTGTATTGCAGGTATCGTAATTACAGCAAGCCACAATCCGAGAGAGTATAATGGATACAAGGTATACTGGGAGGACGGTGCGCAGGTAACACCACCACACGACACCAGTATTATGGATGAGGTTGGCAAGGTAACTTCTTTTGATATGGTAAAGACTATGGCGAAAGAAGAAGCAGTCAAGGCTGGTCTGTATGAAGTAATTTCAGATGATGTGGATGAGAAGTATTTTGCACAGCTTCGTAATCTGTCCATTCATCCGGAAATCATTAAGCAGATGGCAAAAACATCAAGATCGTATACACACCACTTCATGGTACAGGACTTGAGCCGGTTAAGCGTGTGCTGAAGGATATGGGATTTGAAAATGTATACATTGAGCCACAGCAGGCAGTAGCAGACGGACATTTCCCGACTGCACCATACCCGAATCCGGAGAACCCGGATGCATGGGAACTTGCATTAAAACTTGCAAAAGAAAAGGATGCAGATATTGTACTTGCCACAGACCCGGATGCAGATCGTCTTGGTGTGTATTGCAAAGATACAAAGACAGGAGAGTACGTTACATTTACCGGAAATATGTCAGCAATGCTGATTGCAGAATATATTCTGGGTCAGAAACATGCAAATGGAACGATGCCGGAGAACCCGGTATTGGTTGAGTCTATTGTTTCTACTGATATGGCGAAAGCAATTGCGGCAGCATATGGTGTAGAACTGGTAGAAGTACTTACCGGATTCAAATATATTGGTGAGCAGATGCTCAAATATGAGAAGGCAGGAGACAAGAATTATGTCTTCGGTTTTGAGGAAAGCTACGGATGTCTTCCTGGAACCTATGCCAGAGACAAAGATGCACCTGCAGCGGTATGTATGCTTTGTGAAGTGGCAGCTTATTATAAATCACAGGGTAAGACACTTTGGGATGGCATGATTGAAATGTATGAAAAATACGGATACTACAGAGAAGGTATCGCAACCATGACCTTAAAGGGTATTGACGGAGCAGCACAGATTCAGGAGATCATGAACCGTGCGAGAAACAATGCACCGGAGAAGCTTGGTGATTTCGATGTGCTTGCGGTACGTGACTATAAAGCAGATACGCGCAAAGATATGAAGACAGGAGAAGTGACTGCAACAGGACTTCCATCTTCAAACGTACTGTATTTTGAACTTTCCAACGATGCATGGTGCTGTGTGCGCCCATCCGGAACAGAACCAAAGATTAAATTCTATGTCGGAGTAAAAGGCACTTCTCTGGAAGGAGCAGATAAGACATTGGAAGAATTAAAAGCTGAGGTTTTGAAAAAATTTGAATAAGCGGTAGTTATTATGATGAAAATATACATTTGTCCGCAGTGTGGCTGGATGCGAATGGTGAGCCGACGCAAGGATGTAGAATGCCATCAGTGCGGAAATGAACAGATGCGGCTGACCAATCTTGACCTGGAAAAATATACGGCCATGTCAGAGGAAGAGCGCGGCAGCTACGCGGACGCCTGGCTGTATATACATAATAGGCAAAAGGGTTAGGATTATGGCAAACAATAGACGTAAAAAAGAAAGAAGAAGAAAAAAGCAGAAAGATTGTGCTTTTTATCTTTGAAATACTGCTCCTTGCAATCTTATTGCTTGCAGCATATTTTGTCAGTATGATGAACAAAGTGGATTATGAGCAGATGGATGAATCCGAAGCAGGAATCAACGATGACTTAAGTGATGATACGTTGTTATCACTGGAGGGATATACCAACATAGCACTGTTCGGACTGGACAACCGAAGCAAGAATAAGTATGAAGGCGGTAACTCCGATGTTATTATGATTGCAAGCATTAATAACAAGACAAAGGATGTAAAGCTGGTATCTGTTTATCGAGATTCTTATTTGAGCATCGGCGGTGGTTTATACCGCAAGGCAAATGCAGCATATGCCAATGGAGGCGCAAAGCAGGCTGTACAGATGTTGAATTCCAATCTTGATCTGGATATCAAGGAATATGTCTGCGTTGATTGGGCAGCTATGGTTGAGGTGATTGACAATCTTGGAGGACTGGATCTGGAGATCACACAGGGTGAGATGCAACAGATCAATAAGTATAAGAAAGATGTCGATAAGGTAACCGGAAAGATGACGCCGGATGTTACCCAGTATGGACTGGTTCATCTGGATGGAACGCAGGCGACCACATACGCCCGTATCCGTAAGCTGGCAGGAGATGACTTCAAACGTGCATCCCGCCAGAGAATTGTATTGCAGGCAATCTTAGAGAAAGCAAAGAAAGCAGATATTGCGACATTGACAAGCATTTGTAATTCCGTAATGGACGATATTTCGACAACATTATCGATCGGACAGATCTTGTCACTGGCAAAGGATGTGACTTCTTATAAGGTTGAGAGTACGACGGGATTCCCGTTCAATCTTACGACAGAGGCACTTTCTGCAACGGGTGACACGGTTATCCCTGCAGATCTTGTGACGAATGTTACGCAGCTTCACAAGTATTTGTTCGATGATAATACGTATGTACCTTCACAGACGGTTCAGGCAATCAGTGATACGATTGTAAGTCAGACAGGAATTACAAAGGATTCTGCATTGATCAATACATCGGATTATAATGAGACGGCAGGTGCTACCGGAACGGATAAGATTCAGAAAAGCACAGAGGGGAATCAGTAAAATAATTAATGAAGTAGGCCAATCAGTGATTGGTCTACTTCCATTTTTTACAGTTGAATTAGTACAAAAGTTCTAAGAATGTGAATACACAAACCAGAAATGCGAGGAAGTTATTTATGAAAGAAGAGATTGCTAAGAAAATCCAGGAGACGAACCAGAAATATCTGGGAAAGTTAGTTAATCAGGAGATACCACAGAAGTTAGAAAAACAATTGAAGGATATGGACTGGTCTTATCTGGATCTGATTCACCGGAAAAAGCATGAGAGGGGGACATTTGAACCACTCAAAGCTACTGAAATTTCAGAGATTAAACAGAGAGAGACCGAATTCCGTAAGGCCGGACTGGATGCAATCCGGGCAGGGAAAGTCGGAGCGATTTTGCTGGCGGGAGGCCAGGGAACACGTCTGGGCTTTGATAAGGCAAAGGGAATGTTTAATATTGGTGTGAATCGTACACTTTATATTTTTGAACAGCTGATTGCAAACCTTATGGATGTCACGAACGAAGCAGGTACATGGATACCACTTTATATTATGACAAGTGATAAGAATGATGAACAGACCAGAGCTTTTTTTTTTCGAAGAACATAATTATTTTGGCTATAACAAAGATTATGTGAAATTTTTCGTACAGGAGATGGTTCCGGCAGTTGATTTTGAAGGAAATGTGTTGAGAGAAGCAGAAGATTCTCTGGCAATGTCACCAAATGGAAATGGCGGCTGGTATAAGTCACTGCTTCGTGCAGGACTGGACCAGGATATACGAAAAAGAGGTGTGGAATGGCTTAATGTATTTGCCGTTGACAATGTACTGCAGAGAATTGCAGATCCGGTATTTGTCGGTGCAACGATTCTTTCCGGACGTGTATGCGGGTCAAAAGGCGTGCGCAAAGTTTCCCCACATGAACGTGTCGGTGCAATGTGCCTTGAGAATGGAAAGCCTTCGATTGTGGAATATTATGAGCTCACAGACGAGATGGCAGAGGCAAGGGACGAGAATGGAACCTTATTATACGGATTCGGCGTTATTTTGAATTATTTGTTCCGTGTGGATAAACTGAATGAGATTGCAGGATCGAATCTTCCGCTTCATATTGTGGAAAAGAAGGTGCCTTATCTGGATGAAAGTGGACAAATGTGCAAACCGGAGGAACCGAACGCATACAAATTTGAGACACTGATTCTGGATATGGTTTATATGATGGATAATTGTCTGGCGTTTGAAGTAGAACGTGACAGAGAGTTCGCACCGGTAAAAAAAATGCTACGGGAACAGATTCGGTTGATTCTGCGAGAGAACTTTTTTAAAGAAAAACGGAATCGCAATTTAAGACGGTATTTCGACAGTTATAACACTTTTTACAAAATTCTGTCACAATTTGAACACACAATACGGTTAGAATTCTCCTTAGAAAACAAGAAAGGAGTTCTTCATTATGGATAACAACTATTACAATAATATGAATGAGAATAACACAAACCAGAACAACACAACAAATAACAATACAGGAAGTGCGTATGGTACAAATTCAAGCAGTGCATACGGTACAAATACCAGTCAGGGAAATGCATATGGAACCAATCAGGGAAGCGCTTACGGCACTGCTTACAATCCATACAATGGTCAGCAGAATTCTTACAATCCATACCAGCAGCCAAACATGGGCAAGAAACCGAAGAAAGCTAAAAAAGAGTGGCGGCTTTGGAAAGACACTTGGTAAATGTGCAGCCATTGCAGTTATCTTTGGTCTGGTAGCAGGCGGTACTTTTACCGGAACAAGCTATATCGGAACAAAGGCACTTGGAATTGAAAGTTCTACAAAAGCAGGAAATGATTCATCTGATTCTTCTAAGAAGAGTGACAGCAACAGCAGCAAGAGTGTACAGCAGACATCTACCGGAAGTGCGGCAGATTTGTCAGATGTATCCGCAATTGCAAAAGAGGCAATGCCAAGTATCGTGGCAATTACAAATACCGGAAAAGTCTCCTACCAGACAATGTGGGGTGTTCAGGAAAAAAAAGACAGCGAGAGCTGCGGTTCCGGTATCATTGTAAAGCAGGATGACAAGTATCTTTATATTGCAACGAATAACCACGTAGTCGCAGATGCAGAATCACTTACCGTACAGTTCTGTAATGACAAGACCGTAAGCTGTGAAGTAAAAGGTACCGATTCTGCAGATGATCTGGCAGTTGTAAAAGTTGCATTAAAGAGTATTGATTCTGATACATTAAAAGCTATCAAGGTTGCAACAATTTCCAAAGATTCTGACAGCCTTGAAGTTGGTCAGGGTGTCATCGCTATTGGTAATGCACTTGGCTATGGACAGTCTGTTACAAACGGAATTATCAGTGCATTAGGTCGTACGGTAACTGTTCAGGATGAGCAGACAGGAGAGACCATCGTAAACAACAACATGATTCAGACAAATGCCGCAATCAATCCTGGAAACAGTGGTGGTGCATTACTGAATGCGCAGGGTGAGGTCATCGGTATCAACTCTGCAAAATATTCAGATACAAGTGTTGAGGGATTCGGATATGCAATTCCAATGTCCGATGCAATGCCGATTATTGAGCAGCTGATCACAAAAGAAAAAGTAGATCAGGCACAGAGTGCTTTCCTTGGAATCCAGGGACAGGATATTTCTTCTGATATTGCTTCTGCATACAACATGCCGGAAGGTGTCTATGTATATCAGGTAGTAGAAGGTTCCGCAGCAGAGAAGGCTGGTATCCGTCAGGGAGATATCATTACTGCAATCGATGGAAAGACAGTAACGAGCATGTCACAGCTGAAAGAAAACTTAGCTTACTACAAGGCCGGCGATAAAGGAAAAGTCACATTCCAGAGATTAGGTGACGGTTATAAGGAAAAAGACTGTAAAAGTTACTTTTGACGCTCAGTCAGGCAACTAATAGACAAATTTCATAAAATGCGATATAATAGATTGTCCGAAAGGACAATCTATTTTTCGCAGGAGTCAATGATGAAAAGAGTGAAAAAACTGTTATTGCAGTTTTGTAAATTCGGATTGGTCGGGACGCTTTGCTTTTGCATTGATTATGGACTTATGATATTGCTGACAGAACGTACGGGGCTTCATTATTTTACATCCTCCGCAATATCATTTACGGTATCCGTTGTGGTAAATTATATACTGAGTATGCGGTTTGTGTTCAACGGCAAGGATGATTTAAGCAAGTTCCAGGAGATGGCGATTTTTGTGGCATTGAGTCTTGTGGGACTGGCACTCAACCAGATGATCATGTGGATTGCTGTGGAATTATTTAGAATATTTTATGCTGTGGCGAAAATATTATCTACCATGTTAGTCACAACTTATAATTTTATTTCACGAAAATTATTTCTTGAAGCAGAAGATTAAATGTGTGAGGTTTTAAAGAAAACCTCACATATAGCGTCAGCTCTCGCCGAAGGCGACTTTCAATGAGCTGATGTTCAAAATGTGTGAGGAATAAGAAGGAGGATATATGAAGAAAAAAAAAGAATTGTAATTGCATTGGGGCATGAAGCGTTAGGAAGTACATTACCGGAGCAGCAGAAGGCTGCTGCACGTACAGCAAAGGCAGTGGCTGATTTTATCCGTGAGGATTATCAGGTGGTTATCACACACAGTAATGGACCACAGGTTGGTATGATCCATACCGCTATGAATGAATTCTGCCGCCTTTATCCGGAATATACTGCGACACCGACGTCTGTATGTTCTGCTATGAGCCAGGGATATATCGGATACGATTTACAGAATGCGATCCGTGCGGAATTATTGAACCGTGGCATTTACAAGACCGTGTCTACTGTATTGACACAGGTGATTGTTGATCCATATGACGAGGCGTTTTACAAACCAAGCAAAGTCATCGGACGTGTGATGACAAAGGAAGAGGCTGAGGAAGAAGAAAAAAAAGGCAACCATGTTGTGGAAGTTGCAGATGGATTCCGCAGAGTTGTCGCAGCTCCAAAGCCAATGGACATCGTAGAAATTGATGCCATCCGTGCACTTTCCGATGCAGACCAGGTAGTAATTGCCTGTGGTGGTGGCGGTATTCCGGTACTCGCCCAGAATAATAAATTACAGGGTGCGAGTGCAGTCATTGAGAAGGATCTTGCAGCAGGAAAGCTTGCAGAGGAACTGGATGCAGACATGCTTGTCATTCTTACCAGTGTGGACAAAGTCTGCCTGAACTTTGGCAAGGAGGACGAGATAAAGTTAGATACACTTTCTGTTGCGGATGCAAAGAAATATCTCGCTGAAGGACAGTTTGAGGAAGGAACGATGGAACCAAAGATTGAGGCTGCAATTGATTTCATTGGGGAATCTGCAATCCGTTCCGTACTGATTACAAAATTAAATAAAGATGATGCAGAGATTTCCGGAGGAATGGGAACTCTGATCAAGAAATAAAATATGTTATATGGCAAGCAGGGTCCATCCGTGTCCTGCTTGTATCGTTTAGAGAGTGAGGAAAGAAGATGGAAGAAAAGGCATTGCGCAAGCGTCAGGATATTCCGGATGCGTACAAGTGGAAACTTACAGATATGTATGCCACAGACGAACTCTGGGAGAAGGATGTAGACGTGGTAATGCACTGGCAGAAGAGATTGCGGCATATAAAGGAACACTTGGAACATCTGCTCAACGTTTGCTTTCCTATTTTGAAAAAATGGATGAGTTGGATGAACATCTGACCCGTGTGTATGTGTATGCGAATGAAAGCTATCATCAGGATACTGCGGATGCAAAATATCAGGGATATGCGGCCAAGGCGGATTCTGTCCGGGTGGCAGCAGCATCTTCCATAAGTTTTGCAGAACCGGAAATCCTTGCAATTTCGGAGGATGATCTGAATCGCTTTTATACAGAGGAACCAAAGCTCGAAATGTACCGGCGCAAAATCGAAGTGATCCAGCGCGAAAAAGAACATACATTATCTGCTGCAGAAGAAAATATTCTTGCACAGGTCGGGGAGATTGCCGTAGGCCCGCAGAATATCTATTCGATGTTCAATAATGCGGATATTAAATTCCCGTCTGTTCGTGATGTAGAAGGTAACCGGATTACAATTACACATGGAAATTTCATTAAATTTATGAATGATAAGGATCGCAGTCTTCGAAAAGAAGTGTTCCGTGCGGTCTACAACACGTATGCAAAATGGGGAAATACGGTTGCGTCCATTTTTGTCAGTAATCTGAAACAGGAGAGCTTTTATGCAAAAATGCGCAAGTATCCGAGTGTGCGTGCTATGCATTTGAGCAATGGAAATATTCCGGAGTCGGTATATGACAATCTGATAGAGGCAGTACACAGACATCTTCCGGCCATGCATCGGTATATGGCACTTCGAAAGAAGATCCTTGGTGTGGAGCATTTGCACATGTATGATCTTTATGTGCCTCTGGTAAAAGATGTCGAACAGAAATATACCTATGAAGAAGCAAAAGAGACAGTGGTCAAAGCACTTGCACCGATGGGAGAAGAATACGTTTCTATCCTCAAAGAAGGGTTCGACAACGGATGGATCGATGTATATGAGAATGAGAACAAAAGAAGCGGTGCATATTCTTGGGCGGCATATGGCACACATCCATATGTGCTTTTGAACCAGCAGGATGATCTGGAGAGTGTATTTACACTGGCACATGAGATGGGGCATGCCATTCATTCTTATTATTCCAATAAGACACAGCCGATTACGTATGCGGATTATCTGATCTTTGTGGCGGAGGTTGCATCGACCTGTAACGAGTCTCTGCTGAATCATTATCTTCTGGAAACGGAGACAGATGCGCAGAAGAAGACGTATATACTGAATCATTATCTGGAAGCTTTCCGTACGATCTTGTTCCGTCAGACAATGTTTGCAGAATTTGAGCAGATCGTACATGCAAAGGTTGCAGAAGGGGAATCCCTGACGATGGAGTCACTGAATCAGATTTATCACGATCTGAATGTGTTATATTATGGACCGGATATGGTCATTGATCCGGAGATTGATTATGAGTGGATGCGTATTCCGCATTTTTACACAGCATTTTATGTTTATCAGTATGCGACCGGATATTCTGCTGCGGTGGCTTTTTTCCAAGAAGATTCTTGAAGAAGGAAAGCCGGCGGTTGACCGTTATGTCAATAGCTTTCTGTGTGGAGGATGTTCGAAAGATCCAATCGATCTGTTGGCGGCAGCAGGCGTCGATATGAGTACACCGCAGCCGGTGGAGGATGCACTTACAGTATTTGAAGAGTATCTGGAACAGTTTACCGAACAGATGAATACGAAATAAAAGTTGAAATTAAAGGAGAAACAAATGGACAGAATCAAAAGTTTTACAATCGATCATGATGTTCTTGTGCCGGGATTTTATATTTCAAGGGAAGACGGGGATGTCATCACCTATGACCTGCGCACACGCAAACCGAATGCAGGAGATTATATGGACAATGCAACGATGCATTCCCTGGAGCATATGTTTGCCACTTATATCCGAAACTCAACGATGAGCGATGATGTGATTTATTTTGGACCGATGGGATGCCAGACGGGCTTTTATCTTCTCGTCCGGAACAATCAGAGTCCGAAAGCTGTATTTGAGATGACAAAGCAGGTACTGCAGCAGACTATTGACCATGAGGGACCGGTATTTGGGGCTTCTGCAGCTGAATGTGGTCACTATGAGAATCTTTCCCTCGAAGCAGCGCGCATTGAGGCAAAGAAGTATTTAGAGGCTTTGAAGGAACAGACAAATATGGAATTTACTTATCCACAGTAAACGAAAAGGAGTAGATATACAGATGAAGATTGGTGTAATTGGTGCAATGCAGATGGAAGTGGATACTTTAAAAGAATCCATGGAAAATATTCAGACAGAGGTATATTCCGGTGTGACATATGTCAGCGGAACGATTGCAGGAAAAAGAAGTTGTAGCTGCAGTATGCGGTATCGGAAAGGTATTTGCGGCAATCTGTGCGGAGGCGATGATCTTAAAATATAATGTAGACTGTGTGATCAATATCGGTGTGGGCGGTACCTTGTGCAAGGAACTTGGTGTCATGGATGTGGCTGTGGCAGATCAGGTTGTACAGCACGATATGAACACTTCCGCTCTGGGAGATCCAATCGGTCTGTTGTCCGGACTGGATCAGATTTTTCTGCCGAGTGATGACAAGATGAGAAAATTGCTGTGTGAATGCCTGATGGAAAAAGGCATCAAATACAAAGTCGGTACGATTGCGACCGGTGATCTCTTTATTCATAAGCCAACCCAGAAAGCGTTGCTGCATGAGCGTTTCAATGCGATCGCATGTGAGATGGAAGGTGGAAGTATCGGACATGTATGCTATGTGAATGAAGTGCCGTTTGCAATCCTTCGTTCTATTTCCGATGGAGGGGGCGGAGCGATGGATTACCAGACATTTGCAGAAAAAGCTGCATTGCAGTCGATCGAAGTTGTCGTAGATTTTATCGAAAAATCCGACGAATTAAATATGTAAAGCGAATTGCTGTAAGTTTATAGCTGCGTAATGGGATGTGATTTGTCACATCCCATTATTTTTATCTGTTCTGTTTGAGAATGCATATGTTTAATATATATTATAAAGATAATATATATATACTTGCACTATAATACAAAAAGTAGTACGATAGTCCTATAAAATATTAAATGTTTCAAGGAGGAACAGATTATGAACAACTTTAAAAAAGTAGTTACCATGGTGCTTGCATTTGCAATGGTTTTGACATGTGTTATGGTGACACCGGCACAGGCAGCAGGTAAACTCAACAAAGCGACAGCTTCTATTTATGCTGGAGAAACCGTTCAGCTGAAAGCAAAGGTAAAGTCTGTTACATGGGGCTCATCCAATAAGAAAGTTGCCAAGGTAAGTAAAACTGGTCTTGTAACAGGTGTGAAGAAAGGTACTTGTACAATTACTGCAAAAGATAATAAAACAAAGACAGCATATAAGTGCAAAGTTACAGTAAAAGCTGCAAAGAATTTTGGATTTAAAGCAAAGGATATTTTTGTATATACAGGTGGCAATGTTATTTCATATCCAGGAAAAGAAATTAAAGGGAGCTACATATGTTTTAGATGGAAAGAAACTTACCAAAAAGAATTATTCTACCTGGACAGATAAAGATGGGGATGGATATGTTTCTACAGGAATTACACTTACAAAGAAACTTACAGATGGAAAGCATACATTTGCAATCCAGAAGAAGGGATATAAAACCGTTACAAAGACATTTGAATTTAAAGCTGTAAAGGCAGATGGAATGTTTATTGATGGAGAAGATCCATGGGTAGAAGATGGTACACTGTACTTACTTTGCAATCCAAAATTAGATGGAAAAAGATTTTGTAGTAAAAGTTGATGGAACAGAAGTAAAACCAACAGATGCATTTACATCAGGGGATGGATATTTTGTTATCTGGGTAGATGCTACAAGCATTACTGCTGGTGAGCATACAGTAACAGTTACTTCTGAAGGCCTTCCGGATGGAGAAGCTACATTTACAGTAAAATAGTCAAAGTTAGTTTTAAAATCAGGAAAAGACAGAATATACTCTACAAAGAAAGTTTTGTGGAGTATATATGTTAAAAACAATACATAAAAAACAAAAAAAGAAGAGTCAGGGCAACGAACCGGGTATGGAATCCTTGCCGTGGCTCTTTTTGTCTGTCTAATGGTAATTTCGTATAAGGCGACAAAGACCGTGGTTACAAGCGCAAAAGTGGGAGACCGGGAGTTGCCAATCTATTGTGTGGACACAACGGAAAAGAAAGTGGCGCTCAGCTTTGATGCCGCCTGGGGAGCGGAGGATTTTCCGCGCATTATGGATACACTTGATAAACATAAGGTAAAGGTGACATTTTTTTATGACGGGCGGATGGGTTACGGACAATCCGGATTGTGTGAAAGAATTGGTAAAGCGCGGGCATGATCTGGGCAATCACAGTGAGCATCATTATGATATGACGACCATTTCACAGTCGGAAAAGGAAAGCGAGTTAAAGAGCGTGCATGACAAAGTGAAGGAACTTACAGGATATGAGATGTTTCTCTTCCGGCCACCATACGGGGCATATGACAATGAGGTAATTAAGACAGCATATACACTCAATTATTATCCAATCCAATGGTCCGTCGACAGTCTGGACTGGAAAGATTACGGTGTGGATTCGATCATTGATACGGTATGCAACCACAAGGCACTTGGACCGGGAGCTATCATTCTCTGCCATAATGGAGCAAAATACACCGCAGATGCATTGGATACTATGCTGACAAATCTTGAAGACCAGGGGTATACCATTGTACCGATTTCAGAATTGATTATGAGGGAAAATTATCATATGGATGCGACCGGAAAACAGATTGCGGATGAAAAGTGAGAAATGATAAAGAAAGCGATGCATGTTGGATAAAACGTACATCGCTTATTTTATATGGAAATTAGTCAGAAGATTCCATATCGCCTAATGCATATTCAATGCACTGAATGACAACTTTGTTAAAAGACATATTATTCTCGTTGGCAAGATTCTGTACCTGATCAATTAAATCTTTGGGAAGACGAAGTGATTTATTTTCATACTCTGTATAGTCTGCTTTTAGCTTAAACATATGTACCCCTCCTTTACTTTATTTTAATATAGATTTGAAATGTAAGATATATCATAAATACTCATTGCTTGCTGTTATTGACATATTATAAAAACAAGTATAAAATGTAGTACAAAAAAGTATTATATTCAAAAGGAGGATATATATGAAAATGAAATCAAAAAAGGCAAAAATATGCTTGCGTTGTTACTTGCATTTGCAATGATTGTAACAGGCATCGTTGTAACACCAGTAAATGCGCAGGCAGCAAAAAAAGAAAAAAAGCAACAATTGCAGACATGTATGCGTATGGGGATTTGGCGTTATCCACGCAGGAAGGATATTATGAAAAAGAAGCCTTATCAGATTTCGGTAAAGGATGCAATTGTTAATAGAAATAAAAAGGCAAAATACACATTTTATTCTTGCAATACCAAAAAATCAAAGTTACAAAAAGTGGAAAGATAACATATGTTAAGGGAAAAGACAATCAGTATGCTAAGGTCAAAGTAAAAGAAACATACAAGAAAAAGACAAGAACAGTCGGAACGATTCAATATACACTTGTCAGTACAAAAATTTTACATGAAAAAGTTACATGGGTGGTAGGAAAAACGTATCAATTGTCATCACCAGATGATGCATGGTTGACAGAGGAAGAGGCACAGATGTATCCGGATATCCCTCTGGAAACAACGGTAGGATATTGGAGACTTGTTTATAATACAGAACCGGTTGATGCACAGGAAAGATTAAAAAAAATTAAATGGGGAAATAACCGATGATACGAATTATGAAGATGATAACGAATATCTGACATATAATTCAAAAAAAGAATACTTATACTGTAAAAAACGTGGAACCCTGTATTTCGCATTTTACGCTAAAAATCTGAAAACAGATAAATTCTATTATGTTGGATCTTTTGAGGCAAGACTTGTGGACAGCACGGAAGCAACGGATGTTGCCTTTGAAGGCTGGGGAATGTTAGATGATGATGATGATGGTACTGAGTATATTAGTGTGGGTGAAAAAACAACTTACTGGTTTGATGTGGTACCTTATCAGTATAACGGAACGGTGAAAGTGACCTGCTCGGATCCGAAGATTGCAACTGTGAAATATAAGAAGGACAAAGATGGAGCAAATACAGTCGTTGTGAAAGGATTAAAGAAAGGCACAGTTTCTATCACCGTTGAGGTAAACGGCGCAAAGGTAACCATGAAATTGAAGGTTGTGAATCCAGATTTCTTTGAATAAATGAGAACGGAGAGTTTAACAGCAAAATAAATGTAATCCCTGCCCTTGAAAGGGTGGGGATTTTTCAAAAGGGGAAATGATCAATGAAAAAAATTATATCAATATTTCTGGCTTTGGTTATTATAATGACTGCTATTCCGATTGCACCGGTGCCAGTAGCCGGAAGGGTAGTATCAGATACAGATGATGAAGAGGAATATATATATTATACAGGGGTAAAAACCTACGATACACCGATTACAATGTGTGTAAAGTCAGAAAAAGCAATTATTTATAAGAATCTTTATGATACTGCTGGACAAATGGAGATTTTACGGGAAGTAAAAAAAAGAATACAAAAATTCAGGTGACAGGGGAAGGCAAATGGGATTCTGACAAGATATACTTTGTAAAAATCGGATCAGCAAATGGAATGATCAACAGGGAGAATCTTAAAATTAATTTGGCATCGCCTAAAAATTTGAAGCTAAAAACCAGAAAATACGGGTTTAATGTGACCTGGAAAAAAGTAAATGATCCAAGTGTAAGTGGATATCAGATACAGTATTCTCCAAATAAGAAATTTAAAGGGGAAGAAGTTGAAAATATTTGTATTCAAAATCCAAATACGACGAAAAAATGGGTGATCCGTTTTGAAAAACATGACTATTATGTGAGAATACGATCATATATCGGGGACTGTGAAAAAAAAGACTCCCGGATATAAACTGAAGTATTCCAAATTTTCAAAAGCAAAAAGGTTCATACGAATAAGTGTCATCCGATAAAAGATCCGTTCTGGGATACAGAAGATCTGGATGGATCGTATAAACCTACGAATGAGAAGATCAGAGGAGATGCCATAAGGCTTCAGGAGGAAAAAAAGAACGTACTGGTGCAATCCGATTTAAAGAAAAACAGATAGCTTTCATAAATACAGGGATGTCAAGTTTATCAGAATCCGATATTATAGATTTTTCTGTTCCTGAGTTATATCAAGGAGGAGAAAGAATTCAATATAATTGGAGAAAAATAAAGTGGTCCAGCTCAAATGAAAAAATATTAAAAATAAAAAAGAGTGGTGAGGTAGTACCGAAAAAAGAAGGCAAAGCATATATTAGGGCTGCGTACAAAGGCAAAAAAGTAAAAATATTAGCAGAAGTGATTTCGCCGGATATAAAGATGAGCAATTATAAGAATAATAAGCAAAAACATATTATTACAATGACCTGGAAAAATAATTCTTCTGATGATATCATAATGGATTTTTCAAATTTAAGAGTGTTTGATTATGATTATAATTTTAATGCATGGATTATGGGGGAGGAAGAAGTATTATTGCATCCAGGAGAAAAACAGATAATTTCTTTTTACATATCAAACATCCGGAAATAGAAAAAATAAGTACTGCAACGATGCGATTTGGTATTAGGTATAAAGGATATGAAATAGACGTGATGGGAATTAATGTAAAAGGGGGAGCAGATCTGTATTCATTAAAGGATGAATTATAAGAAAATTAGAGATTTATAGTTAGAATTGTGGTGGTCGAGAAATCGGCCACCATTTTTATCTACCAATCTTAAGTGTTTATCATTATTGACATGTTATAAAAATGAGTATAAAATATAGTACAAAAGTATCATATTTATAAAGGAGGATATCTATGAAAAACATGAAAAAAGTGTTTGCGTTTGTTTTAGCACTGGCGATGATTCTTACTACATATCAGCCGACTACAACATATGCAGCAACAAAGGCACCGACAATCAGTGCAAAGAAGATGACGTTGCAGGTTGGCAGTAAGAAGACGCTTACCGTCAAAAAAAAAGCAGGGAAAAATGCAACATTGAAATGGTCCAGCAGCAAGAAGAGTGTTGCGACTGTTTCAAAAAAGGGAGTAGTAAAGGCAGTAAAAGCAGGAACAGCCAATGTAAAGTGCAAGGTTGTAACTAGGAGCAAAAAGCATTATACACTGACTTGCAAAGTTACTGTTAAGAATGCAGCAGTTAGCAAGACGGTTTCCACACAGAAAGCACTTGCCGCTGCTTTGAAGGATAAGAATGTAAAGAATCTGACCATCAAGACAGATAAAGAAGTAGCATTCAATATTCCTTCCGGAAATTATGGAAAAAAATAAAGCTGACTGTGGATGCACCGAATGCAGATGTTGTCAATGCCGGTACATTCAAGTCAATCAATATCAAGGCAATTAAGCCAAACACCTGGAAAGAGAAAGCAAAAGGAAATACCATTACAGTAACTGCAGACGATGCAAGAATTGTCGTAGAAGCAGGTGCTTCACTTTCCAAGGTGACCGTTTCACAGGAAGGTGGCAAAATTAAAATTGAAGCTGCAGGAACCATTGATGCAATTCAGATTGATGCAGCAGTAGATGTCAGCCTCGCAGTTGATGGAACTGTCGGAGAAGTAGCAGTCAGTGCTCCGGCAAAAGTTGCAGTCGAAGGAAAGACAACAACAGCCATTCCAGTCAAAGTAGAAGAAACTGCAAAAGGCGCAGATGTTACTTCCAGCACACCTGTTGAAGTAAAAGCAGCTACAGAAATTTCACTGAACCTCTCCAAGGGCGCTGAGGGAAGTAAGGTAGAGACTACCGGAGAAAACGCACAGGTTGCAGTAAAGAATGACACAACAGATGTGATCAAAGTTACAACACCGGCAGGAACAAAGGAAGTTGCAAAAGACACCACTTCAAAAGTTGACAATACCGGAAAGGTGACAGATACAACAACGAATACAAGTGGAGATAACAATGGCGGATCTACTGGTGGTGGAAGCACATCCGGCGGTGGTTCTTCTTCAGGCGGAAGTGTAACACCTGCTCCGACACCGGATCCAGATCCAGCCCAAACGGTTGAATTAAATGCATTACATGTATTTGAAAAAAACAAAATAGATGTAGAAATTCCAACGGAGATTATAGAATCAAATAAAGATAAAATTATTGTTACTGATAAAAACGGAGTGACTCAGAAAATTGCTTTATTAGACGATATGGATGATGAGGAAGAAATCGCAGACAACGAAGATAATGATGATGAAGATGACGACGATGATGATGGAACAAAATGGTATAGATATATGCTTACATTTGCTTCCGATCTGAATCCGGGAAAATACACATTATCTTATATTGCTGGAAATACGGAATATAAGGGAACTTTCTGGTTTGAAGCAGATGATTTTGAAAAAACTGCAGCAGCCGCTGAGAAAGTAAAAGAAGAGTTTTTTGAGAAAACATTTGAGATTCTTCCAGAGGGAAAGGAAAATACATGGTATGCATATAAGCAGTTAAGCAAAAAAGTAAGCGAATATGCGGGCGAAGAATATTATGCAGATGTATTTGGCGGTTGTGATGAGAAGTACATTGAAATAGATGGAAAAACAGGATTAAATGTTACTATTCGTGTACAAGCTGGAGAAGGCGATGTGGCAAAAGATATAACAGGTATGGTTTATTTTACATTTACGAAGAAAAAACAGAAGTAAAAGAACCTGAAATGCATCATAAAACACAGACATCAATTGTAGTGAAGGCGGAAGACGGACAGGAATATATCTGTTGTGAAGAAGGAACAGAAGAGAATGCAATAAATTGGGATGATGCTATAGCTGCAACGGAACAAGATGATTTTGGCTTTATTGAATTTTCAGGTTTAAAAACTGAGAATAAATATGTAGTTTATACGCGAAACACAGAACAAGCTGATGAAGTGAAAAAGAGCGACGAAATTACACTTTCAGACGCAAAACTTCCAATTATCTGCCTGGCAAAAACGGATAATACAAATATTTCCTTAAAAGAAGCAACCTTAGTGCCAGAGGGAGATAGTTTTTATATTGAGGTACCATATACGGTAAGTGTACAAGATTATGGAAAAACACCAGAAGGTTATAGAACTAGTGGTGAAGCAACAGCAATTTGTACTAAGACTGATTCGGATCCTGTAGATGTAGCATTTGTAGGTCTTCCGGATAGCGGAATTGCCAGAGTTTGGTTTGAAAAAAGAATTATCAGCTGGAAATTATACGATTCATCTGGAGTATAAGTATGTTTGTGAAGAAGATAAAGATATCGAGAATCCAGAAAAACTGACGGCAAGTGATCCAATTACATATATTGTTACATTTACTGTTAAAGATACAGAAAATAAATGACGTATATATAATAGAAATGCTGCTTATCTATAATGGGTAAGCAGTATTTTTTTATTACATTAAAATTGGTAATAAAAAGTACAATATTACGATAGGAGAACCTTATGAAAAAGAGAATACTATCAGCCCTGCTTATCTTTACAATGGCAACAATCATTATCCCCATTCACGCTGAAACAAAATTGCCGGCGGGCTATGTACAGATGGCCAAAAAGCAATCCGAAAATCAGTGGAGATTCAGAATATTATACGCATGTGAAATACTATTTCGAGCCAATTACGATGTATATCAAAAATGCTACCGCAAATGTCATAAAAAATATGGAAGAATCAAATGGAGCCTTTGAAATTCTTTCGGTATTGAAAAAGAACACGAAAGTGAAAGTAATCGGAGAACTGATGTGGGATCAGGACGAGGCGTATATCGTTCAGACAAGTGACGGAATTGGAATTATTAATAAAAGCGAACTGAACGAGACTATCGGCGGAAAAATAAAGGCACCGGAAAATGTTACTTTGAAAAAACGAAAATACGGATTTAATGTGACATGGAAAAAGTCAAAGACCCCGAACATAAGCGGTTATGAAATACAATGCAGTCCCAACAAAAATTTTAAAGGCAGCAAGGTTGAAAAAATATACATTCAGGATCGGAATATCACAAAAAAGTGGATGGTTTATTTTGAAGAAAACAACTATTACGTAAGAATGCGTTCATATACTGGTGTGTATAGCGAAGATGAGATTGATCTTAAACTGAAATATTCCAAATTTTCCAAAGTTAAGAAAATCCATATTTCAAAGCGCCACCCGGTAAAAGGTGCAGAGTGGGATAATTTATATTTGGATTTTAATCCGCTAGAAGACGGTTCGCGCGTCGTAAAGATTGTGAAAGCATATGGAGATGAAGTACGGCAGCAGGAAGAAAGACAGCGTACCAGCAAGATCAAATTGGAAACAAGCAGTCAGCTGATTGTTGATGACAGCATGTTCAGCGAGGGCGAATGGTGGAGAACCGGTGACTATGCGCCAAGACTGTATCAGGGTGGACAACCAATTGCATATGACAGGGAAATATCAAATGGAGTTCTTCAAATACTAAGGTTTTGAAAATCAAAAAAGATGGAAAAATGGAACCGAAAAAAGAAGGAAAGGTTGTTGTTACTGCAAAATACAATGGCAAAACTGCCAAAATGAAAGTCGAAGTCATTCAACCGAATCTGTCAAAAGAAAAATGGAAAGTGGACAAGAAAAAACATATTGTTACAATGACGTGGAAAAACAGAGGATATAGCAATATGGAAATCTATTTTAGGAATATGAGAGTTTATGAGCAAAATCTTTCCGGAGAATATTACAGTTATATGCCATCATTAACCGGCAATCAGGAAACGGTTGTGTTAAAACCGGGCGAGAAAGTTACTATATCATTTCAATATTCAAGGAAGGGAGCTCCTTCATGGGTCAGCAAAATTGATGAAGCTTCTATTGATATTCCATTTGCATATAAGGGACATGATCTAAAGGTAACAGGTTCTATAGAAAATTGTCCGGAATCAATTGAAAAGGATTAAGGATACATTTTCAAATCCAAATTATTAGAATGCATGTGGGGCCAATACAGAAAAAAATTGTGTCAAAATACCCCGCTTTCAAGGATTTTAAGCCTTTTAGAACTAACAATTGTGTCTATATACAAAATTATAGGAAAATACCCCGCCTTTAGAGCAAAAGCGGGGTATTTCCATGAACTTTTTTTCTATAGACCCTCAAACTGTTTGAAATCAGCCAAAATAGTGGAATTGAGGGGGAAAGTGGCAGCAGAAAGCCAATTTTTTCAAATAGACCCCATAACAAGAAAAGGTTGACAGATGGGAGCAACTACGTTATTCTATATCTACGAAAACTCGAATATTTCATATTTGATGTTGTATCCGACATCAGCAACAAATCACGAGGAGCGCGAAGAATCCTGCGCTCACAATACCATGAGTTTAATTGAATATTGGGGAAGGCAGATGGTCCGTTTTGGTTGTAAAAATGGTTCATTATGCTATACTAAAGAAAGGAAAGAAATGTATGGGAAATGAAATTACCATCGAAGAGAAGAAGAAAAAAGGTTCGAGATTTTCGGCCGATTGATGATGCTTTCTTCGAGGTGCTGGCAGATGATACAGGTTTCTGCCAGGAAATGTTAAGAATTTTACTGGATGATGAGGAACTGATTGTTGAGGAGGTAATCGTACAAAGCAGCGAGAGAAATATCTATGGTCGTTCGGTTCGATTAGATGCGTTATGTACTTTTGAAGACGGAAAAAAGTGTAATGTGGAAGTGCAGAGATCGGATGACGATAATCATTTGCGCAGAGTAAGGTTTAATGCTTCGAGTATTGCAGTTAAGGATTCACAGATGGGGCAAAAATTCAGGGAAATTGAAGATATCATTGTTGTATACATATCAAAATTTGATATTTTTAATGCGAATCGAGTAATCTATCATGTAGATAGTGTAGTGCGGGAGACTGGATATGCAATTAATGATGGACTTATACGTGTGTTTGCGAATGCCCAGATTAAGGATGGAACCATAGCCTCGAGTATCTGGATTGTTTTTTGAAAAAAGAAGTAAATAATGCTAGTTTTCCAGAGCTAACAAAGCGAATGAATTATTTGAAACATCAGGAGGGAGGTCTTCAGGCAGTGTGCGAAGTAATGGAAAGATATGAGAAAAAAGCAGCGGAAGAAGCGAATATGCGGGCAAATATAAAGGCGATTAAGAAGATGATTCATGAGTATCATGCAACAAAAAAGAAAGCATTCTTGAGGATTACTCAGAAGAAGAATATAGAATTGCAATAAGAGAATTGGCAGAAAAGTAAAAAGTCTATTTGCATATAAGGGACATGATCTAAAGGTAACAGGTTCTATAGAAAATTGCCCGGAATCAATTGAAAGGGATTAAGGATAAATTTTCAAATCCAAATTATTAGAATGCATGTGGGACCTATACAGAAAAATTGTGTTAAAATACCCCGCCTTTAGAGCAAAAAGCGGGGTATTTCCATGAACTTTTTTTATAGACCCCGCAGGTCCCGTATCATACACATACATGTCAGCAGTTTATGATACATTGACGTTTGCAATAGTTAGGATTAGTATATTACGTGGCTGTGTATTGTGTGATATTAACAAAGAAGAAAAATGGACAAGAGGGAGAATCCGATACAAAAAAGGGAAATTACGTCTGGAAGCAATCAGCGAGTACCGCAGTGAAATATATGGAATCAGTATATTCTGGATTTTGCTTTTTCATATGAGAGAACATACAAAATTCGAGATTTTTGATGGGATACCAGTATTGCATTATCTACAGGAAGTTGTTAAGAGAGGTAATATGGGAGTTGATGTTTTCTGTTTATTTCTGGCATCTGCCTGTATTTCTCATTTGTAAAGAATCAGGACATTCTGGCTTTTATGAAAAAACGAATCTCAAGAATTATGTATCCACTGTTGTTTACAAGTGTACCATTATGGCTTGCTTATTTGGTTTTTCATAAGATAACAATCTGGGGACTGATTAACCGGATCAGTCTGGTGCAGTTTTGAATCAGCGAAGATTCGCAGGTATGGTTTGCATCATGTATCATGGTATTTTATTTATTGTATCCATATATTTACAGATTACTGTTTGAGAAAAAAACGGTGAAAAGCGCAGTGATCAGAGACAGCGTTCTGATTGTGCTCGTTGTATTGGTAACTGTTGCAATTCTTATGGAAGAGCCGGCGGTATATAAGCACATATTGCAATATTGCGTGTTTTTCAAAAAGCTTGGCGTGTTAGAACGGTTTTTTAAAAATTACAGATACCTTGAATTGTTACTTCTTATTGTATTTGCATATGTATGGGCAGTGATTGCAGCTAAAATGGTAGAACTGTTAAAAGGCTGTATAAAGAAACATCAGACAAACTAGGGCAAAATTCCTATTTTCACAGCAGGTATAATTACGTATAATAGAATCATATGTTCTGATGTTTGAAATAGGGATGGCCGTTCAGGGAAGGGACAATTGTTATGAAAGTGAATGCAGTAGAGGTGTCTGCCGTTTCCAGACATTATCGAAAGAAGCAGGTGCTTCGAGAGATTTCCTTTGATGTGGAGAGTGGCGAGAGTGTTGTGATCGTAGGCAAAAACGGATGCGGGAAATCAACGCTTTTGCAGATTATGGCAGGTGCACAGAAAGCCGACAGTGGCAGCATTACTTATTTTGGAAATAAGGTGGGCTGTGGCAAGTCGTCCCGAAAGTATTATGGTTATGTACCGCAGGAGAATCCATTATTCGAGGAGCTTTCGGTTAAGGATAATCTGAAATTCTGGGGCGCCGGCAAAAAAAAAGAGAACCTTAATTCTGTGATCGAGCAGTTTCAGCTGGAGGAGATGCTTCATATGAAAGTGGAGAAACTGTCCGGCGGAATGAAACGAAGACTGGCCATTGCATGCGCCTTTGTGGAACTCCCACCGGTTTTGTTACTGGACGAACCCACGGCGGCTTTGGATATCTATTACAAAGAAAGCATTTTAGAGTGGCTTTCAAGTACAAACAGATGAATGGCACAATTATCATGACCTCCCACGAGGAACAGGAAATTGTGTTTGCGGATCGCTGTCTGCTGATGGACAATGGGCAGATGCGGGAGCTGAGCAGAAATCCACAAAAGAGGCTGGAAGAAATCAAGACATATATCAGCAAAAAGAACATGAAGATCATTTGAAAGGAATGTTCTGAAAAGAAAAGGAGATTATGAAAATGGCAATGAATTTTGACCCAATGACAGGAGAACCAATCAACCCGGCACCGACACCGGAGCAGCCACAGATGAGGTTTGACCCGATGACGGGACAGCCAATCAATCCGACACCGGTACAGCCACAGATGGCATTTGATCCGATGACAGGTATGCCACTGCAGCAGCCACCAAAGAAAAAAAAGAAAACAGGACTGATCGCCGGTATTGTTGCAGGGGTTGTGGTAATTGCAGGAGCCGGCACAGTTTTTGCAGGAATACAGAGTGGATTTTTCCTGAGCAAATCCGACAAAGTGCTGAGAGCGACGGCAAATACATTCAGTGAGCCTTCTCATTTTACGGAAGCTTTATCCGGACTTAGTGTTATGAGTTCAAAGGCATATACCGTTGATATCAAGGGCGAGGCCGAAGGATATAGTGTTCAGGCAACTTATGCCGAAAAGGACAACGAAAAGCAGATTTCCGGAAGCCTTGAGGGACCGCAGTTTTCGGATGTGGAAGTCCTTGCAGGCATTGATAAGGATGAGATAAAGGTGTCTGCACCGCTTTTGGGCGATAAGATTTATACATACAATTATAATGAAGAGAAAAAACGGTTATCTTGCAGAGTCCATGGGCGCAGATAATGTAGAATTGCTCGACAAGCTTTGCAAGCAGATATACTCAGATGAAGAGCAGAAGAAAAAAGGTTTTAGAACTCAGTAAAAAATATTCTGAGATGTACAAGAAACTCGAATTTGAATCTGCAGACAAAGAGTCCTTCGAAGTAGACGGCAAAGACCGCAAGTGTGCAGGCTACAAGACAACCATCACATCAGACTATATGATCGAATGTGTGGACCTTTTTGAGGATTATATGGATGCCCAGGTGGGAGATCTTCTGGATCAGGCCGTAACAGGATCGGATTATGACGATTACAAGGAGTCTTTTGATGAGCTCAGAGATGACTTTAAAGAGATGCCGGATATTGATATCACATTTTATATCTACAAGAATAAGCTGGCATGTGTGAAGGCAGTAGATCCATCCGAGAAGGATCAGGATATACAGATCCTTTTCAAAGGTGGAGACCGAAGAACACAGAACATGGAGCTGATTTCGTGTGGTGAGTCTGTAATGAAGATTTCCGGAAGTGAGGATGGAAACGAAGAAGTATTTGGTGTATCCGTAGAAGGAGAGAAAGTCGGTGAGCTGACCTATGACTTTAAATCAGGAGAATACATTGGACAACGAAGATGAAGGTTCCGTCAGCGGTACACTGGAAGGCAAACGCGATGGTTTGACACTGACGATGGAAGGCGCTGGTATGAACCTTTCATTGGATGTGAAAAAAGAGCGCAGAACTTCAGACATTCAGTGGAGAGAAGTTTGATATCGGAAATGCATCTGCGGAGGATCTTCAGACACTGGTTCAGGAAATTTATGGAATCAGTGGAGGCAACAGTGGTTATAATTATGATGATGGAGATTATGACTATGATTACGATTATGACTACAATGATGATGATTACAACTATGATTATGATTATGATTATGGTGATGATGATGATTATAACTATGACTACAACGATGATGACTATAGTTACGATGATGACGATGAACTGTAAGAAATAGGATGTTTTTTCGATACTTATGCATGGAACAAAAGAAGGCGCTTGCCGTCTTTATAAAGTCTTTCCGCTATTTTATATGCATGGTGCTTTTGCTGGGCATTGCGGTGTTTGCGTGTAGCGCAGTATTTCGTGACGCAAAGGTGCTTAATACGGTAGAAGTGGCAGTTGTCATTCCAGAAGAAAAGGGCGAAGAATTGCGACTTTTGACAGGTCTGGCATCTGCCATGCAAAGCACAAAAAGCATTTGCCGGATGCGTTATGTGGACGAGCCGGAAGCGATGGAGCAGCTTGCAAATGGGCAGGTGCAGGCTGTATTGATTTTTCCCCGAACACTTTTATAAGGATTTGGATGAGGGAAATGATTCGTTTGTAAGGTTGTGTGTTCCGCAGGAATCGGATGTCAGTTTGCAGACGTTTCAGGAATTGTTGCAGGATGGTGTCTCGATTCTGTGGACGGCAGAAGCCGGTGTGTCTGCGGTGTTGGAACAGGCGCAGTATGGCAACACAAAGATTGCCTATCAGGATATCGGGCTGAAAGTCGCAACGAATTATCTGAAGACTGCATTGACCCGCACGGGACTGTATGATTCAATTGTCTGTTCGCCGTTTGGGGAATATGAGCAAAAAGCAGTATTATTTTTCTACAGGATTGATACTGGTCCTGTTATTTACCGGATTATGTTTTGCAAGATTGTATACAGGAGAGACCAAGGTTGTGGAGCAGAAGCTTTCCCTGTATGGAATGGGAGCAGGAAAGATTGCTTTCAGGGAAAATTGTGGCGATGACCAATGTGTTGTTTTTTCTGGCTTTTCTGGCGTATGGAATCGGCTGCATCGTTACGTATTATTTAGGAATCTCATTCCTTTTCTGGAACATGCGTGTTCTGTTGGGATTGTACCTGTTTTGTCTGCTGTTTGCAGTTGGATATCATCTGATCTATTGTATCGCAGGAAAATCGACGGAAGGGATGCTCGTGCTGCTGGCGTTGGAACTTTTTATTGTGCTGGCATCAGGCATGCTGATCCCGGTGGATTATCTGCCAAAATTTGTACAACAGATCAGTCATTGGACACCGCTGTATCATTTGAACCGGTACAGTTTAGAGCTTCTCTTTGGAAACAGTTGGTTTTGACGGAAATGGTGAGTGTATGCAAAAAGTAATCATATGGTATGGACTTTTGTTAAAACGAAATACAAAACAGATCACAGCGTGGCTTATGACAGCCGCGCTGCTTCTGCTTCTGCTGGTTGTTCAGGGAATCCACATGCCGTCCGTGAAAACGATGACGATCGGCTTGTATTGTGAACAGGATGGCAACATAGAGAGAACGTTGTGTGAAGATTTGAAAAATTCACACAGCCGGTTTGCATTTGTGAATTATCAGGATAAGGAACAAATGTACAAGGAAGTGCAGTCCGGCAAACTGGAATGTGGATTTCTTATGCAAAGTGATTTCACAGAAAGGGTTCGGCAGGACAACTGGAAAAAATGTGTGACGTATATCGCCAACCCGTTTACAACCAAGGGAGAAGTTGCAAAAGAAACATTTTTTGCGGCCTTTTTCAAGGAGTACAGCGGAAAATTGTTAACGCAAAGCGAAAAAGGAAATCTTTACAACGCAGGATCAAAAGCGTCTTGAAAAAAATGCAAAAATCAAGCGATGATTTTTTGCAGAGCGATTTTTTTTATACGGATATTGTTCCGGTAGATACGAAAGTGAAGAAAGTACAGGACAATCATGATGCATATCCGGTGCAGGGAATATTTGCAATCTTTCTTCTTGAATTATGTATTTTGCGAATGCAAAGAGATATGAGCCGAAAGGGATATGGGTACAGCATGCCTTTCCAAACAGGGAACGCTTTTTGTTTGCATGTGTACAGGAACTGGCTGCCGTGACGATTCCGGCAGTGGTCGGCTTTGTGCTGTTGCTTTTTGTTCCACAGTCGAGAGGGCTGGGGCAGGAACTGCTGTCATTTGTAATATTTCTTGTGTATGCTATAATATGGACGGCGTTGTATGCAAAAAATTCCATCCAGCGCAGAAGGATTTCTCGCATATGGAATTGTAATGATGGCAATTGCTGTGATCATGTGTCCGGTATTTTGGAATGTGGGAGCCTATATTCCGGTCATGCGTTACCTGAATATCTGATTCCGGTTGGCGTTTATGTGTAGTGATGGATACACACATAAGTTTGGTAAAATTGTTTACATCGTTATTTATTTATGTTATTGTATGAAAACAGATAGGATATGCGGCATGCATGGAGGGAACAATGGGGGAAAATTTGCCGTAAATGAAAACTGCAGAAATGATGAAAGTGATAGAAATTCAAAATTTTGAAGCACCGGAGCTTGACGTGTATGCAAGACTGACCGAGAATCAGCTCGTCAATCGTGCAGACCCTGCAAAAGGGATGTTTATTGCAGAGAGTCCGAAGGTGATTATGCGGGGCATTGGACGCCGGGTGTGTGCCCGGTTTCTGTGCTGATGGAGAAAAGACAGCTGGAGACGGAGGGCGAAGCGTTAGAAGCCATTCGGATGTGCAGCAGTACAAATAAAGAGTTTCCGGTATATGTGGCGGAATTTGAAGTGCTGGCAAAACTGACAGGTTTTAAGCTGACGCGGGAATGCTTTGTGCCATGTACCGGCCGAAACTTCGGACACCGCAGGAAATCTGCAGGGACGCAAGGCGTATCGCGGTGCTTGAGAATGTCGTGAATCCAACGAATGTAGGGGCAATCTTTCGTTCGGCTGCAGCACTTAATATGGATGCTGTGCTGCTGACCCCCGCATGCAGTGATCCGCTGTATCGCCGAGCAATCCGTGTCAGCATGGGGACGGTATTTCAGATACCGTGGACCTATATCGGAGAAAAGGCGGTCGATTGGCCAAATGACATGGGACAATTGCGGCAGATGGGCTTTCAGACGGTTGCCATGGCACTTCGGGAAGACTCTCTTGGAATTGATGACAAAAGACTTCATGCAGTGGATAAACTTGCGATACTGCTGGGAAACGAGGGAGAAGGACTGGCCGATGAGACATTGGCACAGTGCGACTATACGGTGCGCATACCGATGAGCCACGGCGTGGATTCACTTAATGTGGCAGCCGCCAGTGCAGTTGCCTTTTTACGAATTAGGAAAATAGTACTTGGGGAGTATGTATTGTCGAAAAAAGGGACAAAAAAGAGATAAAAAGTTCTTGCATTGGAGTATAAAGTTTGCTATGATTACATCGACAAAGGTGTCAAAAGAATGGAAACATTCTTTTGGCGCCTTTTTTGCGTTGTATGTATACTCAATGGATAGTGTCAAGTTTTGTATGAAAACTTGACATGTAGAAACAATGCATCTTTGATGCATTAAATCATCAGCCCATTTGCTGAAAGCAAATTTTGTATGGGCTGATGTTCAAGGAAAGGAGATTAGAAAATGAGTGCAGGAGATACTGGTTTTATGCTGATTTGTGCAGCACTTGTGTTTTTTATGACACCGGGTCTGGCGTTCTTTTATGGGGGGCTGGTCAGAAGAAAAAATGTGGTAAATACGATGATGGCATGTGTGGCAATCATGGGATTATCCGTTGTGATGTGGGTTTTGTTTGGTTATTCTCTTTCGTTTGGAGGTAATCATGCAGGAATTATCGGTGATTTCCGATGGTTCGGATTAAGCGGAATTGAATGGATGAAGCAGGGACCATATGCTGCAACGATTCCGCATCTTGTGTTCGTTGCATTTCAGATGATGTTTGCCATGATTACACCGGCTTTGATTACAGGTTCACTGGTTGGGCGTGTGAAATTTAAAGCGTTGTTCTTATTTATCGCGCTCTGGTCAGTGGTTGTTTATTATCCGATGGCTCATATGGTTTGGGGCGAGGGCGGTTTCCTTGCAGAAATCGGTTCGGTCGATTTTGCAGGAGGAAACGTCGTACATATCAGTTCCGGTGTCAGTGCGTTGGTTTTTGCACTTATTCTTGGACGAAGAAGAGGATATGAAAATACGGCATACCGTGTGCACAATATTCCGTTTGTGGCACTGGGCGCTTTTATCTTATGGTTTGGCTGGTTTGGATTTAATGCAGGAAGTGCACTGGCAGCCGATGGACTGGCAGCCCATGCATTTATGACAACAGCACTTGCAAGTGCGAGCGCAATGCTTTCCTGGATGTTTATTGATGTTGTAAAAGAAGGAAAACCAACCCTGGTAGGCGCATCCACCGGACTTGTAGTAGGACTTGTGGCAATTACACCAGGTGCAGGATTTGTTCCAATCTGGTCAGCATTTATTATCGGAGCTCTGGTCAGTCCAATCTGCTGTTTTACAATTTCACTGCTGAAAGGAAAACTCAAGATTGATGATGCGCTGGATGCATTTGGATGCCATGGAATCGGCGGTATCTGGGGTGGAATTGCTACCGGAATTTTTGCACAGAAATCCATTAACAGCGTTGCAAAAATGGGATGGCCTGATCTATGGTGACTACCACCTGTTCGTTGCACAGATTATTGGAATTGTGGTAACATTGGCAGTAGCAATCGCAGGTACACTGATTTGTCTTGGCGTTGTTCGTCTCTTTACAGAATTGCGTGTAGATGAAAAGGCCGAGAAAGTTGGTCTGGATCTTTCACAGCACGGAGAAAGTGCTTATCCGACCTTCAACGGACTGGATTCATAAAACGAGCGGAATAGAAAAGGAGAATATGCCATATGTTAATAAAAAGTAGAAGCAATTGTGCGTGAAGAAGTGTTTGAGGATGTCAAAGACGCATTAAATGGCATCCAGGTGAATGGAATTACCGTATCCCAGGTGATGGGATGTGGCGCGCAGCGCGGTTACAAAAAGCGTGTCCGTGGTACGGAAGTAGATGTAGTCATGCAGCCAAAAATCAAATTTGAGATTGTTGTAACTTCGGAAGAGTGGGAAAAAGCAACGATTGATGCGATTCAAAAAGCCGCTTTTACCGGAGAGGTAGGAGACGGAAAAATTTTCAGCTATGAATTGCGCAGCGCCTTAAAGATCCGTACACGAGAAAGTGGAGAAAAAGCGATCGATTAATGAAAATAGCGTTGAGATGACATGCGTTCTGTGGTAGAATTTGTATAGGTAAAAGGCAAAATTTCAGAATAGGAGATGGAACATATGTCAGAAACGGGGTTTTTCATTTTTCTGGCAGCAATCATAGGTGTCGCAGTATTGGGAGCGGTCATCGCGGTGATTGCGGCTGTATCTGGTGCGTCTGCAGCGATTGCGGATGAAGAGGATAGTGCAGAAGATGTATAGCGAAAAGACATCCGGCGAATTTGCAAGAAGCAGATTTGCCGGATGTTTTTTCATTAAAAAGTATAAAGCTTTGGGTATTCCCCTTGTAAAATAAGGATTTATTTCTTTATAATGATGAAAGAGTCATAATCATATAATAGCAGGAGGAAAGCATGATTTCAAAGTATAGTGTAAAACGTCCCTATACCGTGCTGGTGGCAGTGGTACTGGTGATCGTTCTTGGTGTGGTCTCTTTGTCAAAAATGACGACAGACCTGTTGCCGGATATGAGTTTCCAGTACGCACTTGTCATCACGACGGATATGGGAGCAAGTCCCGAACAGGTGGAAAGTGATGTGACCGCACCGATCGAATCGGCGATGGCGACCACTTCCAACATCAAAAATATCAGTTCTATTTCTTACAATAGCTATTCCGTCGTAACACTTGAATATGAGCAGAATGCAAACATGGATTCGGTGGTCATTGAGATTCAGCAGAGTCTCGATCAGATTTCCGGCCAGTGGGATGATTCCATCGGAACACCGATGATTATGAAAGTGAATCCGGATATGCTTCCGGTATTGGCAGCAGCGGTGGATATGGATGGCATGGATGCTGCAAAATTGTCCGAATATGTGGAAAATGAACTCTCTCCTGCAATTGAAAGTCTTGAAGGTGTGGCATCGGTTACCACGACCGGACAGTTAGAGGAGAGTGTGCAGGTAACACTTGATCAGGACAAGATCGATGCATTAAACAAAAAGGTGCAGAAAAGCATCGACAAGCAGTTCGCAAAATCCCAGAAAGAAATTGATGCCAACAAAAAGAAGGTAGAAGACGGACAGTCTTCGATCAATACAGGCTCGGATCAGCTGACGGATGCCATCAATCAGACGATGGACAAGCAGCAGGAACTGTTAAAGACCGAGAAAGATTTAAAGAATCAGCTGGCCGATCTGAAAAAGCAGCAGAAATCTCTGTCACAGATTCAATCAGGCATTCAGACTTTTATGCAGTCAGATGCATATACGGGAATTGTCTCTGTGCTCAAGGACAATCCGCAGCTTGCAGAAAGCGAAGAGATGAAAGCACAGATCAAGCAGCTGAACAAAGTAGTGAAAGAACAGTTCGCGGCATTGTCTTCGCTTGGAATTACCGTAAATACATACGAAGACCTTCCGGCTGCTTCCGCAGAAGTCGGCAAGCTTCTGGCGCAGGTAAATACAGGAATTAAAACCATTGAGAGCGCACAAAAGAAGGTGGAGAGCGGCAAGGTCAGCCTTTCCTCTGCATTAGACACACTCAATGCAAATGCGTCACTTACAGCCCTGAAAGTAAGCACAAGTTCTGCGGAACTGACAAGTGCGGCATCTTCCTTAGAGGATGCACAGTCCAAACTCGACGATGCAAAAGACAGTGCTTATGATTCCGCAGATTTAAACAAGGTGCTCAGTGAAGACACAATCACAAGCCTTTTGGCAGCACAGAACTTTGATATGCCGGCAGGCTATGCGATGGATGGGGATACACAGTATCTTGTCCGTGTAGGCGATGCCGTGGAAGACGTCGAGGATCTTAAGAAACTTCCATTGATCGATATGGGAATTGACGGAGTTAAAACAATCTGTCTGTCCGATGTGGCGGATGTGACTGTGACGGATAATTCAGATGAGACTTACGCCGTGATCAACGGCAATCCGGGCATCATGCTTTCAATGGAAAAGCAGACCGGATACTCCACCGGAGAAGTAACGGACCGTATTCTGGAGAAATTCAAATCTCTGGAAAAAGAAGATTCTAATCTGCACCTGAGTGTATTGATGAATCAGGGTGTATACATTGACATGATCGTAAACAGCGTAATGCAGAATATGATCTGGGGTGCGTTGCTTGCCATCCTTGTATTGTTATTGTTCTTAAAAGATATCAAGCCGACGATTGTCATTGCATGTTCAATCCCGCTTTCGGTTGTAGCGGCGGTCGTACTCATGTATTTTACCGGAATTACGTTAAATATTATTTCCATGTCCGGTCTGATGCTTGGTATCGGTATGCTGGTGGATAACTCCATCGTTGTCATCGAGAATATCTACCGTCTCAGAGGAGAGGGCTATTCGATCAAAAAGGCGGCTGTGGAAGGTTCCAAACAGGTAACGGGTGCAATCATTGCATCGACACTTACTACTGTCAGCGTTTATGCGCCGATTATTTTTACCGAGGGAATTACGCGCCAGCTTTTCGTTGATCTGGCTTTGACCATTGCATATACGCTGGTGGCCAGCCTTGTGGTAGCGCTTACTTTCGTGCCGGCAATGTCCTCTGTGACATTGCGCCGCACCAAAGAGATCCGTCATCCGTGGTTTGATGCCATGAAGGAATGGTACGGACGGGCATTGGCATGGTGCCTGCGTTTTTAAGCCGGTTGTACTTATTGTTGCAGTTGTGCTTTTGGTTGCGAGTGCGGCACTCAGCGTATCCAAAGGTTTGAATTTTATGGATATGGATATGGAGACCAACCAGATTTCGGTTTCAGTTTCTGCAAAAGAAGGAGAAAAGCTGACCTTCCAGGAACTTACCGAGGCATCGGATCAGGTAATGAAACGGATTTCAGATATCAAGGGCATTGATACCATTGGTGCCATGGCAGGAGGAAATTCGACGTCTTCCCTTATGGGTGGCGGAAACGACAGTGTGAGCATGTACATTCTTCTTGATGAGGATGCGGATGTGAAAGTTTCCGATGTCACAGATGCCATCACAGAAAAGACCAAGGATCTCGACTGTGAGGTATCTACCAATACTTCTTCCATGGATTACAGCAGTTATTTTGGAAGCGGTTTGTCTGTGCGTATCAAGGGAAATGATATTGAAACTTTGCAGAAGCTGGCAGGTGAAGTTGCCGATGTCATGAAAGATACGAAAGGAACGACGGATATCGATGACGGCATGGAAGATTCCGAGCCGCAGCTTACCATCTCGGTAGACAAGAAAAAAGGCAGCAAAATACGGACTTACCGTAGCACAGGTATATCAGCTTGTCAGCGCCAAGATGGCAGACAGCAAGACGGTAACGACAATCACCACAGACATCAAAGATTACAAAGTCTATGTACAGACCGAGGAGCAGGCGGATACAAAACTTTCGGATATTAAGGATATGACTTTTTCTTATACGAATAAAAACGGAAAAGAAAAAGAGATTCCGCTCACAAAAATCTGTGAGATGAAAGAGACAAGTACATTGAGCACAATCAGCCGTGATGCGCAGACGCGTTACATTACAGTATCCTGCGGTGTGGATGAAGATCATAATGTGACACTGGTGAGCAACAAGCTGCAGAAAGCCATTGACAAACTGGATATTCCGGATGGATATAAAGTAGAGATGACCGGTGAGGACGAGACAATCAATGAGTCCATGAAACAGCTCGTACTGATGCTGGTACTTGCAGTAATCTTTATTTACCTGATTATGGTGGTACAGTTCCAGTCCCTGCTTTCGCCGTTTATCATTATGTTCTCCATTCCACTTGCCTTTACCGGTGGATTTATCGCATTGCTTCTGACCGGACAGGAGATCAATGTCCTTGCAATGCTTGGATTTATCATGCTTTCGGGATTGATTGTAAACAATGGTATTGTACTGATCGATTATATCAATCAGGCGCGACGTGCAGGAGCATCCAAAAAGGAAGCAATCATCGAATCCGGAAAGACCCGTGTACGTCCGATCCTTATGACGGTACTGACAACGGTTCTTGCAATGCTGACGACGGCACTTGGCATCGGAGATGGCTCCGATATGATGCGCCCGATGGCGATCACACTGATCGGCGGACTGGTCTATGGTACGATTCTCACACTGATTGTGATTCCGTATTTACGACCTGTTCAATCGTGAGAAGGATATGACAGAAGAAGAGATTTAATAGAAAAAATGCATCTTGACAAACAAGCGTGCCGCAAGTAAGATATATTTTATATGAGAAAGTGAAGAGGAAGAGGAGTACATATGGAATTCCTGAAAGAGAAGAATGTTCAGCGGCTGAGAGACATTCGCAGGATGCAGTGTGGAAGGTAGCTTCGGAGCTGGAATATTTAGAAAGGTGCATGCATTGTTCCACAGATATTCCCGGATCGTCCCCGTTAACGGACATGATGAGTATTACAAAGGTGGTACCGCGAACAATTTCGCCCTTTGTACAGAAAAAGATTTCTGTACAGAGGGCTTTTTATGTGATGCATCTCTGATGCATCATGCAGCGTCGTCCCTTTGCCGAAGGCAAACTATCATGGGACGATGTTCTACAAATGTGATGCATCTCAGATGCATCATTGACCATTTATTAAGGAAAGGAAGATATCATGAGCAAAGAATTAAGCAAGACTTATGATCCAAAAGATATTGAGGATCGTCTCTATAAAAAATGGGAAGACAACGGTTACTTCCATGCAGAAGTAGATCGCAGCAAGAAACCATTCACCATTGTGATGCCTCCACCAAACATTACCGGACAGCTCCATATGGGCCATGCACTGGACAATACCATGCAGGATATTCTCATTCGTTATAAGAGAATGCAGGGCTACAATGCGTTATGGCAGCCTGGTACAGACCATGCTTCGATTGCAACAGAAGTTAAGGTAATCCAGAGTCTGAAGGAGCAGGGAATCAACAAGGCAGATCTGACACGTGAAGAGTTCCTGGAAAAATGCTGGGAGTGGAGAGAAGAGTACGGCGGACGTATCGTAAAAGCAGCTGCGTAAGCTTGGTTCTTCCGCAGACTGGCAGCGTGAGCGTTTTACCATGGATGAGGGATGTTCTAAGGCAGTACAGGAAGTATTTACCAAGTTATATAAGAAGGGATGGATTTATAAGGGATCCCGTATCGTTAACTGGTGTCCGGTATGCCAGACTTCTATTTCAGATGCAGAAGTAGAGCATGAGGATCAGGACGGATTTTTTTCTGGCACATCAATTACCCGATCGTGGGAGAAGAGGGAAGATTTGTAGAGATCGCTACCACACGTCCGGAGACCTTGTTCGGTGATACTGCAGTGGCAGTCAATCCGGATGACGAGCGCTATCAGGATATTATTGGAAAGACATTAAAGCTTCCAATGACGGACCGTGAGATTCCGGTAATTGCAGACTCTTATGTAGACAAGGAGTTCGGAACCGGTTGCGTAAAGATCACACCGGCACACGACCCGAACGATTTCGAAGTTGGAAAGCGTCATAACTTAGAGGAAATCGTTGTAATCAATGATGATGCTACAATGAACGAGAAGGCCGGTAAATATGCAGGTATGGACCGTTATGAGTGTCGTAAAGCATTAGTGGATGATCTCGAAAAAGAAGGTCTTCTTGTAAAAGTCGTACCACATTCTCATAATGTAGGTGTACACGACAGATGTCACACAACTGTTGAGCCAATGATTAAGCAGCAGTGGTTCGTAAAGATGGATGAGATGATCAAACCGGCAGTTGAAGGTGTAAAGAACGGTGAAATCGAGCTTCTTCCAAAGCGTATGGACAAGACATACTTCAACTGGACCGATAATATCCGTGACTGGTGTATCAGCCGCCAGCTCTGGTGGGGACACCGTATTCCGGCATATTATTGTGATGACTGTGGTGAGATGGTCGTATCCATCGAGAATCCGGGCAAGTGTCCAAAATGCGGATGCACACATATGACACAGGATCCAGATACACTCGATACATGGTTCTCATCCGCACTGTGGCCATTCTCTACCTTAGGCTGGCCGGAAAAGACCGAAGAACTGGATTATTTCTATCCGACAGACGTACTTGTAACCGGATATGATATCATTTTCTTCTGGGTTATTCGTATGATCTTCTCAGGTTATGAACAGATGGGCAAGGCACCATTCCACACCGTACTGTTCCATGGACTTGTCAGAGATTCCCAGGGACGTAAGATGAGTAAATCACTTGGAAATGGTATCGATCCACTTGAAGTTATTGACAAATACGGTGCAGATGCACTTCGTCTGACATTGATTACCGGTAATGCGCCAGGAAATGATATGCGTTTCTACTGGGAGCGTGTTGAGGCGAGCCCGTAACTTTGCCAACAAAGTATGGAATGCTTCCCGTTTCATCATGATGAATCTGGATGGAATGGAGATTAAGGAGCCGGCATTGGATGAACTTCGTCCGGCAGATAAGTGGATTATTTCCAAAGTCAATACACTGGCAAAAGATGCAACCGAGAATATGGACAAGTTCGAGCTTGGTATCGCCGTACAGAAAGTATACGATTTCATCTGGGATGAGTTCTGTGACTGGTACATCGAGATCGCAAAAGTCCGCACTTACAAGAAGGACGAAAATCCACAGTCTGCAAATGCAGCACTCTGGACATTAAAGACTGTATTGACAGAGGCTTTGAAGCTTCTTCATCCATATATGCCATTCATCACAGAAGAAATTTTCTGTACATTACAGTCTGAGGAAGAGACAATTATGCTTTCAAGTGGCCGGAATACAAGGATGAGTGGAACTTCCCGGCAGAGGAAGCTGCAATCGAGCACTGCAAGGATCTCGTAAAAGGCATCCGTAATGTCCGTACAGAGATGGATGTTCCACCTTCACGCAAGGCAAAACTGTTCATTACTTCTGAGGATGCAAATCTTCGCAATACGTTTGAAGAGAACAAAGAAGTATACGTAAATCTTGCTTCTGCAAGCGAGATTACAGTACAGGCAGACAAGAACGGAATCGGAGAGGATGCGGTATCCGTTGTGATCCCTGGTGCGGCTGTTTATCTTCCATTAGAAGATCTTGTAGACTTTGAAAAAGAAAAAAAGAACGTCTCAACAAGGAAAAGGATAAGCTGACAAAGGAACTTGCACGTTCTAAAGGAATGCTTTCCAATGAGAAATTTTTAAACAATGCAAAGCCTGAAAAAGTGCAGGAAGAGAAAGAAAAGCTTGCAAAATATGAGCAGATGATGGCTCAGGTTGAGCAGCGTCTTGCCCAGATGAAGTAGATTTGCGGAATTACGTCGCTTTTTTGCGATATTTTTCTAAAAACTTTATAGAAATTTACTTGCATAAAAAAGTCACTATATTATAATGAAGAATGCCAACAGATGTCGCGATATCCTTCGTGGCATCTGTTACAAAGAATATAGTGTTGGCCTGGGCAAAAGGAGAACGAAAATGATAAATTTTGAGAAAGAATTGAAAAATTTCGAACCGAGTCTTGAAGTGGAAGAAGCAGAATCTGCTATATATAATCACGATTTAACAGATGTGACAGACATTATCACAGAAATTTTGCGTGATGTAAAAAGAAAAGGAAAACAGATAAGCAGTGCAGACATAAGAGAGAGGTTCATATGATTTGTTATAGATGTGGAATGGAAGCTGGCAATGCGCGGCACTGTCCGTCCTGTGGGGCTGACTTAGAAGTGTTTCATCGAGTGATACGCATTTCCAATTCATATTACAACATAGGACTGGAACAGGCGAGTGTACGTAATTTATCGAGTGCGGTCATCAGCCTGAAGAACAGTCTTAAATTTAATAAGTACAACATTGATGCGAGAAATTTACTGGGATTGGTTTACTGTGAAATGGGTGAGACGGTTGCAGCGCTGAGCGAGTGGGTAATCAGCCGCAGCTATCAGCCGGAGAACAACATTGCAAACCGCTATCTGGATGAAATTCAGAAGAACCGGGGGCAGCTGGATGCGGTAAATCAGACTATTAAAAAATATAATCAAGCTTTACATTATTGCAAACAAGATAGCAGAGATCTTGCAATTATCCAGTTGAAGAAGGTATTGTCTTTAAACCCGAAACTGGTCAAAGGACATCAGCTTCTTGCGCTGTTATACATTCAGGATGGCAAGTTGGAACTGGCTAAGAAGACGCTTCGTAATGCGGGAAAATTGATACAAACAATACCACAACTTTGCGGTATTTAAAAGAAGTTAATACTAGATTAAAGGAAAGAAATCCTTCAAAGAAACCCAAAAACGATGATTTGATTTCTTATCAGAGTGGAAATGAGACCATTATCATGCCGAAGCGTTTCAAGGAGACTTCCATTGGTGCAACACTGGTATATATCGTAATTGGATTGTTGGTTGGTACCGCTGTGACAGCGTTTCTTGTCGTTCCGAATGTGCGCAGCCGTGCGATGGAAGATGCAAGGGCACAGGTGGCAGATGCAAGTGATACGATTTCTACTAAGGGACAGGAAATCAAAGATCTTGAAAATCAGATTTCAGATCTGCAGGACAAACTGGAGGAAGAGACAAATAATAATGAAAAGGTTGCAGATCAGATTAAATCTTACGAGCGATTGCTTAAGGCATATGTTTCCTATGCGGATAATGATGTGATTGCGACAGGTGAGACTTTAGAAAAAGTGGATACATCCTATTTGTCAAAGAGTTCGAAAACCATTTACGACGATTTAAATGAAAAAGTGCAGGGGCAGTATCTTGAAAAACTGTATCAGGAAGGCTACAGATATTATCAGAGAGGCAACTATAAGGATGCAATCAAGGATCTGAAGAAGGTTGTCAAGAAACAGGAAGATTTCCGGATGGCTCCGCTGCATATTATCTGGCACAGTCATATCGAAAGAATAACAATCTTGAGACAGCAAAGCAGTATTATCAGTACGTGGTAGATAATTATCCGGGAACGGAACGTGCGAGAACTTCGCAGAATTATGTGGATGCACAGGAGTAAACAAACTATAATAAAATAATGATTTAACAAAAGAGATGTCATGGCATAAGACTGTGAGGTCTCTTTTTTCTTTTATAGTAAATTTTTGGGAGGAGGACAACTATGGAATTACAATACCAGATTACAAAAGAACAATTGATTGTACCAATGCCAAAAAGAAGTTGATCACCATATCGCGAAAACAATCAGCAGGGAAATTGATTTTCTTATTGATTCCTGGCATGTGCGAAAACTGATTTTTGATTTTGCAGAGACGGATTTTATGGACAGCTCTGGAATTGGGGTTCTGATTGGGCGAAAAAAAGACTATGGATATGCACAGGGGAGAAATCTGTGCAAGGAATCTTGGAGAGCGGGCGCAGAAAATATTTGACAAGTCAGGATTGGCACAAATTATCCTGGTAGAATCTGGAAGAGAGGAGAAACAGTGATGGCAGAGCAAAATCATATGCAGGTGATTTTTGACGCAAAATCAGTAAATGAGAGCCTGGCAAGAATGGTGGTAACTGCTTTTATGACAGATATGAATCCGACATTAGAGCAGGTGTCAGATGTAAAGACAGCGGTGTCAGAGGCGGTTACAAATGCAATTATTCATGGATATGAAAATAAGGAAGATTCGGTGGAATTATGCTGCGATAGAGATGGTCAGCAACTGATTGTAACAGTAGAGGATCATGGTGTTGGAATTGCGGATGTTGAACGGGCGAGAAATCCTTTTTATACGACAAAGCCGGAACTGGAGCGTTCTGGTATGGGATTTACTTTTATGGAAGCCTTCATGGACAAGGTGGAAGTGTGTTCACAGCTTGGCGTGGGAACGAAAGTAGTGATGTGGAAATACATAGAAAGGGACAGTGAAAAGTAAGGAGTATGCAAATGAGGAAAATTGGCGTAAAGCCATAGAGGAGGCACAAAAGGGAGACAGGAAAATCAGAGATGTCCTTGTGTCAGAGAATATGGGACTTGTCTATATGGTGGCAAAACGATTTCAGGGAAGAGGTGTGGAGGAAGAGGAATTAACGCAGATTGGTGCAATTGGATTGATTAAAGCGATTGATAAATTTGATCCCAAACTTCCATATACATTTTCTACTTATGCGGTTCCAATGATTATGGGCGAAATCCGGCGTTTTTTGCGGGATGATAACATGATTCATATAAGCCGTCAGGTGAAGGAAAACGCAAGAAAGATTGCAATTGTCAAAGAAAAAATGAAAAAGACGGAAAATAAAGATCCGACACTTGAGGAATTGCAAAGAGAAACAGGGCTATCTTATGAAGATCTTGTGGTAGCGATGGAATCTTCGGTTGGCGTAGAGTCGATTTCAAAGCCTGTTGCAGGGGAGGACAGTGCGGGAGCATTGACGATTGCGGATCAGCTGGAGGATAAGAAACCTTTTGAAGGCCCTATTTTGAACCGGATTGCGTTACAACAGGTGATGGATGAGCTTGATGAAGGGGAAGTACGTCTGATTTCTCTGCGCTATATGCAAAATCATACACAGGCAGAGGTTGCACAGATCCTTGGGACAAATCAGGTTGCGGTTTCCCGTCAGGAACGGCATATTTTGGGAAAGTTAAGAAAAAAAACTTGCATAAAATGTGTTGCATGAAATAAAATGCAAACTTTACTATTTAAAATTATTCAATATTTGGTATAATAAAAACAGGTTAGGTATAACAAACAAAAAGGAGAAAAAAGATTGGGAGAAAAAATTAAATAAGGCTATATTGCCGGATAAATACGACAATTATGTGTTTGACCTGTATGGAACACTGGTAGATATCCATACAGATGAAGAACCAAAGGAGATATGGGACAAGCTTGCTTTGTTTTATGGGTATTACGGGGCATGCTATTCTGCGGAAGAATTAAAAAAACGCTACGAAACGCTTGTGAAAGGCAAAGAAGCAGATTTGAAGGTATCGCTGGAGAATGATCCTCATTATGCACATGAATCATCACCGGAGATTGAGATTACAGACGTATTTCAATCATTATTTATGGAAAAGGGTGTAGAGGCAGACAACACACTGGCAATACACGCAGGACAGTTTTTCCGGGTGCTGGCGACCGAATATATTCGTGTATATCCGGGAACGATAGAAATGTTGCAAAATTTAAAGAAAAAAGGCAAGAATGTTTATCTGCTTTCGAACGCACAGCGCATTTTTACAGCATATGAGATGCAGGTAATTCAAATTGCAAAGTATTTTGATGATATTTTTATTTCATCCGATTTTCAGACAAAGAAGCCGGACATCCGTTTCTTTGAGGCGTTGAAAAACAAACATGGGCTAAAGCCGAAACAGACATTATTTATTGGTAACGACAGCCGCTGTGACATTGACGGGGCAAAACAGGTGGAATTTGATACTTTTTATGTCAATTCCAATATATCACCGAAAGACGATAAAGCAGAAAATGCGGATTACATTGTGGATAATTTCACGGAATGGCTGAGAAAATAATAGACAGGTAATGCAAAGGAGGATATTGAATGAGTAAAGTGAATCAGGGAAAAGTGGCAATCGTAGGATGTGGTTTTGTGGGTTCCGCATCGGCATTTGCACTGATGCAGAGTGGATTATTTACGGAGATGGTACTGATCGATGCCAATCATGACAAGGCAGAGGGAGAAGCGGATGATATCGCGCATGGAATTCCGTTTGGACGCCCGATGAAAATTTATGCCGGAAGTTATGATGATGTGGCAGATGCGGCAATTATTGTCATTACTGCAGGTGCAAACCAGAAACCGGATGAAACACGTCTGGATCTTGTACACAAGAATATTTCGATTTTTCAGTCGATTATTCCGGAAATCACAAAGAGAGATTTCGGTGGAATTCTGCTGATTGTTGCTAATCCGGTAGATATTCTTACTTATACGGCATTAAAGTTGTCCGGATATCCGGAAAATCGTGTTATCGGTTCCGGTACAGTGCTTGACAGTGCACGATTAAAATATCATCTGGGAGAACATCTTGGCGTGGACAGTCGAAGCGTACATGCATTTATCATCGGAGAGCATGGAGACAGCGAGATTGCAGCATGGAGCAGTGCGAATGTGTCGGGTATTCCGTTGGATAAATTCTGCGAGATGCGTGGACATTACAATCATGTGCAGGCAACAGAACGTATTGCGGAGGAGGTAAAACACAGTGCCTATGAGATTATATCAAAGAAAGGCGCAACCTATTATGGAATTGCAATGTCCGTAAAACGTATCTGTGAGGCGATTATACGTGATGAAAAGTCAATCCTTCCGATTTCAACCATGATGCATGGCGAGTATGGAATTTCGGATGTTGTTTTGTCAATGCCATGTATTGTTGGTCGTGATGGATATGAAACAAAAGTACCGATTGATCTGGATCAGGATGAAGTTACAAACTTACATGAGTCGGCAAATACCTTAAGAAGTGTCATCGAAGATTCTTTCAAAAAAATGACGACAAAAAGGCAGAATAAAGAAACACTTAAATTATAGTAACGTATAAGAAACTACAAAAGAATAACAAAAGCAGAAACTATAAGAGTAAAACAAGAATTAAAATCTGACATATACAGCGAAAATAAAAAAGGACAGATGGATAGCATGACACAAGAAAATGGAGACATCGTTTAGATGTCTCTTTTTTCTTCGCATAAACGGGTACATAATAAACAAACAAAGAAACGAGTTTCGTAACATTTCGGGCGTGTATACAGGATACAAACAAGAAATTAACATAATGTTTTAGATGGATAAAATGAGTGTAAAACCGTCATTTTTGCATAAAAAATGGTGAACATATACAAAAATGAATGGTATACATGCAATTAACAGATAATATCTGAAATTAATACGCAAAAACAAAAAAATTAAATGAGAATTATTGAGAAAAAAAAAGTATAACAAAAATTATATATAATAAAAGACAAGAAAACACAGAACAGGAATACATGCAAAAAAGTAATGAAAAACAGAGGGGAAAAGGAACTACATTATGGTTAAATTAAATAATTAAGACGATATGAGTATTTACTTTAGCATGATAATGTGCTAATATACAAAAACATGATTACGATAATTAATGATAGTGTCAAGTATTTTATGAAAACTTGACATGTAGCGTCAGCCCATTTGCTGAAAGCAAATTATGCATGGGCTGATGTTCAGTGAAAGGAGAACATCTTATGAAGAGAAAAATTGCAGCAATTTTAGTATGTTGTCTTGCATTTGGAATGACGGCATGTGGCGGCACAAAAGGTGGAAATGCTGATAATGATTCTAAGGTATATGCCGTAGAAGCAGGATCTGCAGGAGAGGCTGCTGCAAAGGAGAAAGGTTTCAAATACAATTCCGTATCTTCACAGGCAGATGCCCTGATGGAAGTTGCTTCCGGTACATCGGATGCAGCAATCATTGATCTGTTGATGGCAGGCGCAATGATCGGTGAGGGAACCAGTTATCCGAATATGGTACATACGGAGGAACTTACAACTGAGAAGTATGGTGTTGGATGTAGAAAAGGTTCTGACTTAGCTTCTTATATTAATGAAGTTTTTGCTGAGACCTATGCTGATGGATCCATGCAGGAGATTGCAAAGAAGTACGGCGTACAGGAATCACTGATCGAGCAGAAGGATGCAAAGTATGAAGCATCGGATGACAGTGATGTAGAATATATTAAGAAGAAAGGCACTCTGATTGTAGGCATTACAGATTTCGAGCCGATGGATTACAAAGATGGAGATAAGTGGATCGGATTTGATGCAGATATGGCCAGAGTAGTTGGTAAAAAAATTAGGTGTCGATGTACAGTTTGTAGAGATTGACTGGGATACAAAAACCATGGAGCTTGAGTCAAAGAATATTGACATGGTTTGGAATGGTATGACACTCACAGATGAAGTTACTTCTTCTATGGAATGCACAAACGCATACTGCAACAATGCACAGGTTGTTGTTGTACCTGAGAACTAAGGAGAACAAAGGATGTTTTGGACAGTTACACAGTCACTTTTAGGTGGTCTTTGGACCACCTTTGAAATTTTTATACTTACTTTGATTTTTGCACTTCCGCTCGGACTCATACTTGCTTTTGGTTCTATGAGCAAGTTCAAACCGCTGCGTTATCTTGTACAGCTTCTGGTATGGGTGATTCGTGGAACCCCGTTGATGCTGCAGCTGATCATTATTTTTATGGCCCGGGACTGTGGCTTTCACATAATATCTGGAGTGGAAATGAAGCGGGACGTATTACCGCAACCGTTGTAGCTTTTGCTATCAACTATGCATGTTATTTTTCTGTAATCTTCCGTGGTGGAATAGAGGGAGTGCCTGTGGGACAGCGTGAGGCGGGAGAGGTGCTTGGCATGACCAAAACACAGATATTCTTCAAGGTGACATTGCTTCAGATGATCAAGCGAATCGTTCCACCGATGTCGAACGAGATCATTACACTGGTAAAGGATACTTCCCTTGCAAGAATTATTGCGGCATATGAGCTTACGTTTGCAGGTTTCTCTTTCATGAAATCCGCAGGTCTGACATGGCCACTGTTTTACACCGGTGTATTTTATCTGTTTTTCGTCGGTGTTCTTACATTATTATTTAATTACATTGAGCGCAAACTCGATTATTTCAAGTAGGGGGAAGATGATATGGCAATTTTAGAGGTAAATCATATCGAAAAACATTTTGGAAAGACAAAAGTGTTAAAAGATATCAGCTTCTCGATGGAAGAGGGAAGCGCAATTGCGATTATCGGTTCCTCAGGGATCGGGAAAGACAACACTTTTTGCGTTGCCTGAATTTCCTGGAAAAACCAAATAAGGGAACAATCAAGGTTCGCGATGAGATTTTATTTGATGCAGATAATGCAGCGACCGACAAAGATGCAGATCTGCGCAAAAAAGCGCCTGCATTTTGGAATGGTGTTTCAGTCGTTCAATTTGTTCCCACAGTATACAGCGTTACAAAATGTGACATTGGCAGAGAGATTCTCGCACAGGAACAGCCGGATTTCAAACAGAACAAGAAAGAAATTCTGGCAAAGATTGATGAACATGGTAAGCAATTGCTGGATCGCATGGGATTGACAGAACGTATGGATCATTATCCGCACCAGTTATCCGGTGGACAGCAGCAGCGTGTAGCAATTGCCCGTGCACTTGCACTGCAACCTGACATCCTGTGTTTTGATGAGCCAACCAGTGCATTGGATCCTGAGCTTACCGGTGAGGTGCTTAAGGTAATCCGCAGTCTGGCTGACCAGAAGACAACGATGATTATTGTTACGCATGAGATGGCGTTTGCAAGAGATGTTGCAGATCACGTGATTTTTATGGATGGTGGAGTTATTGTTGAACAGGGAGATCCACATCAGGTGATCGAGCATCCAAAGGAGGAGCGGACCAAGCAGTTCCTCAGCAGATATGCACAGGGATAAATGAAACTGATTTACAAAAAAGGACGAGACAAGTTGTTTCGTCCTTTTTGTTTATAAATATTTTAGAAAAATTGTTAGCACTCTCTATTGACGAGTGCTAATTTGCGTGCTATAACATATTCGTAAACAAAGAAGATCATAATGTTTAATGGAATATAAAGGAGGGCGTGCTATGAACATTCAGAAATTTACACAGAAATCCATAGAAGCAGTCAATGGTTGTGAAAAGCTCGCCTAGGAATATGGCAATCAGGAGATCGAACAGGAACATCTGCTGGTATCATTGTTACAGCAGGAGGATGGACTGATTCCGAAGCTGATAGAAAAGATGGAAATAGATGTGCAGCATTTTACGGAAAATGCGCAGAACAAACTTGCTGCCAGAGTAAAAGTCTCTGGAGCGAGTGCAAATGTATATGTAGGAAAAGATTTAAATAATGTACTGATCCATGCGGAGGATGAGGCAAAGGCAATGGGAGACGAATATGTTTCCGTAGAGCATTTGTTCCTTACCTTATTAAAATATCCGAATGCAGCGATGAAATCCCTGATGAAAGAATATGGAATCACAAGAGACCGTTTTCTTCAGGCATTGTCCACAGTAAGAGGCAACCAGAGTGTGACAAGCGATAACCCGGAAGCTACCTATGATACTCTGGAAAAATATGGCCAGGATCTGGTAGAGCGTGCAAAGTCTCAGAAGCTGGATCCGGTCATTGGACGTGATAACGAGATCCGTAATGTCGTGCGGATACTTTCCCGTAAGACTAAGAACAATCCCGTTCTTATTGGTGAGCCAGGTGTTGGTAAAACAGCAGTTGTTGAAGGACTTGCACAGAGAATTGTAAGGGGAGATGTTCCAGAAGGCTTAAAAGACAAGAAACTGTTTGCGTTGGATATGGGCGCACTTGTTGCAGGTGCCAAATATCGTGGTGAGTTTGAAGAGCGTCTGAAAGCAGTACTTGACGATGTAAAGAACTCCGACGGACAGATTATTCTATTTATCGATGAGCTGCATACCATTGTCGGTGCCGGTAAAACGGACGGTGCGATGGATGCCGGTCAGTTGTTAAAACCAATGCTTGCAAGAGGGGAACTGCATTGTGTAGGTGCAACCACTTTGAATGAGTACCGTGAATATATCGAAAAGGATGCAGCTTTGGAGCGTCGTTTCCAGCCGGTACAGGTGGATGAGCCGACGGTTGAGGATACGATCTCGATCCTGCGTGGCCTGAAGGAGCGTTACGAAGTATTCCATGGTGTAAAAATTACAGACTCGGCACTGGTATCTGCGGCAGTGCTCTCAAACCGTTATATTTCCGACCGTTTCCTGCCGGATAAGGCCATTGACCTGGTGGATGAAGCGTGTGCAATGATCAAGACGGAGCTCGATTCCATGCCAACAGAGCTGGATGAGTTAAACCGTCGTGTCATGCAGATGGAGATTGAGGAGACGGCTTTAAAGAAAGAAACCGATCGTCTGAGTCAGGAACGTCTTGCGGATTTGCAGAAAGAACTTGCAGAATTGCGGGATGAACTCAATACACGTAAAGCACAATGGAGCAGCGAAAAGAGTGCCGTTGACAATGTAAGTAAACTTCGTGAAAAAATAGAGAGTACCAAAAACGAGATTAAGACTGCACAGCAGAATTACGATTTGGAGAAAGCAGCAGAATTACAGTATGGCGTATTGCCACAGATGCAGCGGGAACTTGAAATTGAGGAAGATAAACTCAAAGACCGTGATTTATCACTGGTTCATGAGAATGTCACAGATGAGGAAATCGCAAAGATTATCTCACGCTGGACAGGAATTCCGGTTGCAAAATTAAGTGAGAGCGAGCGAAACAAGACATTACATCTCGACGAAGAACTGCACAAACGTGTTGTTGGACAGGATGATGGTGTCACAAAAGTTACCGAAGCAATCATTCGTTCAAAAGCCGGCATCAAGGATCTGACTAAACCAATCGGTTCCTTCCTGTTCCTTGGTCCTACAGGTGTAGGTAAGACAGAGCTTGCCAAAGCACTTGCAGCAAGTCTGTTCGATGATGAATCCAATATGGTGCGACTTGATATGAGTGAGTATATGGAGAAATATTCCGTGTCACGTCTGATCGGAGCACCTCCTGGATATGTCGGCTATGAAGAGGGCGGACAGTTAACCGAGGCAGTCCGTAGAAAACCATACTCCGTAGTGCTTTTTGATGAGATTGAAAAGGCACATCCTGATGTATTTAATGTGCTGTTACAGGTATTAGATGACGGACATATTACCGATTCACAGGGACGTACGGTAGACTTCAAGAACACCATTATTATCATGACCAGCAACCTTGGTTCACAGTATCTGCTTGATGGCATTGATGCGGATGGCAACATTTCTCCGCAGGCGGAAAGTGAAGTTATGGAGGAATTGCAGGGGCATTTCCGTCCGGAGTTCTTGAACCGTCTGGATGAAATCATTATGTTCAAGCCGTTGTCAAAGAATAACATTGGAAATATTATCAAACTGATGATGGATGACCTGAACAAACGTCTTGCAGACCGTGACATTCATGTCGCATTGACACCAAATGCGCAGGATTATATCGTAGAACATGGCTATGACCCGGTATATGGTGCAAGACCGCTGAAACGTTTCCTGCAGAAATATGTGGAGACGTTGTCTGCGAAACTGATTCTTGAGGATAAAGTACAGCAGGGTGATACCATTCAGATTGATGCGACAGACGGACAGTTGACTGCCACAGTCGCACAATAATCAGGCAATTTATGGAAATATTTTCATGAATATGCGCTAAAAAAAGTATTTATGGCTTGTAAAGTGCCGGAAAATCATGTATTCTAGGATAGATGAAATGAATTTTTCGGCACTTTTTCTGTCATATTTAAATGCATTTTGCGGATCAAATCGAGAATAAAAGATAAAAAATGCAAGATGCAGCGATAAATTATTCAAAAGCTGCTTATTGAACATATATAGCAGCAGAAAAACAGTGGGGATTGGAATGGATTTATTTGAGTATATGAGAGAACAGAACATGGAGTCGGAATCACCCCTGGCCTCGCGTATGCGGCCGACCAGCCTTGAAGAAGTAGTTGGACAGCAGCATATTGTGGGCAAAGATAAGCTTTTGTACCGCGCAATTAAGGCGGATAAGCTTAGTTCCATTATTTTTTACGGACCGCCTGGAACCGGCAAGACAACTCTTGCCAAAGTGATTGCAAACACGACGAGCGCTGAGTTTATGCAGATTAATGCCACATCATCCGGAAAGAAAGATATGGAGGAAGTGGTTGCTGCGGCAAAGAACAATCAGGGAATGTATGGAAAGAAGACCATCCTTTTTATCGATGAGATTCATCGGTTTAACAAGGGCCAGCAGGATTATCTGTTGCCTTTTGTAGAAGATGGAACGATCATTCTCATAGGAGCTACTACAGAGAACCCCTATTTTGAAGTGAATGGCGCTTTGATATCACGTTCTGTTATTTTTGAATTAAAGAAATTATCAAAAAGAGGACATCAAAACGCTTCTTCTTCGGGCTGTTAACGACAAGGAGAAGGGGATGGGCGCATATAACGCTTCCATTGATGAGGATGCTTTGGAATTTCTTGCAGATGTGTCCAACGGAGATGCGCGGGCTGCTCTGACCGCTATCGAACTTGGCGTGCTGACAACGGACCGCAGTGAGGATGGAAAAATACATATTACGATTGATGTTGCCAGCGAGTGCATACAAAAACGAGTGATTTCTTATGATAAAACAGGAGACAATCACTATGATACGATCTCTGCTTTTATCAAAAGTATGCGCGGCTCTGACCCGGATGCAGCAGTTTATTATCTTGCCAGAATGCTTTACGCGGGGGAAGATGTAAAATTCATTGCAAGGCGCATCATGATTCTTGCATCGGAAGATATTGGCAATGCAGATCCGATGGCATTAAATGTCGCAGTATCTGCCGCGCAGGCAGTGGAACGGATCGGTATGCCGGAAGCACAGATTATTTTGTCTCAGGCAGTCACTTATGTGGCAAGCGCGCCAAAGAGCAACTCGGCAGTCAATGCGATCAGCAAAGCGATGGAAGTGGTTAAAACGACCAAGACACCGCCGGTACCGACGCATTTGCAGGATGCACATTATAAATCAGCCGGCAAGCTTGGGTATGGCATTGGTTACAAATATGCACATAATTACAAGAACCATTATGTGCAGCAGCAGTATCTGCCGGACGGACTGACGGATCAGGTATTTTATGAGCCGTCGGACAATGGATATGAGGCAGAAATCAAGAAATATTTTGAAAAAATACATGAGGATCCGGAATCGTGATCTTTGTGTTTCCATAATTTAGAAAACAGTTAAGAACATTTATTAAGGAGGAACTTACAATGACATCGTATCAGGAGATGAGCAAGGAACAATTATTGCAGGAAAAAGACAGCGTTAGAGGCCGAGTATGCAAAAATCAAAGAGATGGGACTTTCCCTCGATATGTCAAGAGGAAAGCCTGCAGCAGAGCAGTTAGACCTGTCTATGGGCATTTTAGATACCGTAGATGCAAAATCTGTGGTAAAGAGTGAGAATGGAACAGATTTAAGAAACTATGGTGTACTCGATGGAATTCCGGAAGTAAAAAACTCATCGGTGATATGGTAGGGGCAAAGCCTGAGAACGTTATTGTATATGGTAACTCCAGCCTGAATATTATGTACGATCAGATTGCACGTGCAGAAATTTTCGGTATCTGTGGCAACACGCCATGGTGCAAACTTGACAAAGTAAAATTCCTTTGTCCGGTACCGGGATATGACAGACATTTTGCTATCACAGAAGAATTTGGCATTGAGATGATCAATATTCCAATGACAGAAGAGGGTCCGGATATGGACATGGTGGAGCAGTATGTAAACAATGATGCTGCTGTAAAGGGAATCTGGTGTGTTCCAAAGTATTCCAACCCACAGGGTGTAGTTTATTCCGATGAGACCGTGCGCCGTTTTGCAAACTTAAAGCCTGCAGCAGCGGATTTCCGGATTTTCTGGGATAATGCATATGTAGTGCAGCATTTATATGAAGACAATCAGGCACAGATTTTAAATATTCTTGATGAGTGTGAAAAGGCAGGCAATCCGGATATTGTATTCCAGTTCTGCTCCACAAGTAAAGTAAGTTTCCCGGGTGCAGGTATCGCAGCAATTTCTGCTTCTGCAGCAAATATTGCAGACATTAAGAAAAGGCTTACCATCCAGACAATCGGACATGACAAGATCAATCAGCTGCGTCATGTGAAGTTTTTCAAAGACCAGAAGGGTGTTCAGGAGCATATGATGAAACAGGCTGCTATCATCCGTCCGAAATTTGAGATGGTAGAAGAAATGTTTACAGAAGAGATCGCATCCAGAGGCATCGGTACATGGATGCATCCGCTGGGCGGATACTTTATCTCCTTCGAGGCATTAGAGGGATGCGCAAAGAAGATCGTTGAGAAATGCAAGGAAGCCGGCGTTGTACTGACCGGTGCAGGATCTCCATATCCATATAAAAAAGATCCAAAGGATTCCGTTATCCGTATTGCACCGACATATCCTTCCATGGATGAATTGAAAGAAGCAGTAAAGGTGTTTACTGTTGTTGTACGTCTGGTAAGCGTTGATAAATTATTAGAAACAAAATAATTGGTACTTTTTCTTTTCTCTTTACGAAAACTGGTACTTTTGGTATAATTTCACTAATGGATGTGTTTATAACACAAAATGAGAATACGAAAGTAAAACACTTATAAAAGTGGCAGGAGGTACATATGGGAGTTTTCGGTAAAAAGGCAAAAGAAGCGGAAGCAGAAAAAAAGGAGCAGGAAGAAATGAACGAACTGCTCCAGTCAGTTCTTGAAAATGCACGGAATCTCGCAGGTTCTATCAATAAGGTAGGAGAGAAACTTCATTCAGCAACAGACAGTTCTGTAGCAATTTCATCTGTAATGCAGCAGTTTTCTGCTACGATTCAGGAGATTACTTCCAATATTATGGAAGTTGCCAACGTGATGACAGACATGGAACAGTCTTTTCAGAAAATGAACGAAGAGGCACAGGAAGGTGCAGATTATGCACAGAACAGTAATACATCTGCCTATGAGATCATGAAGAAGTCTGAGGAAGAGAAGAAAGAAGTTGAGGCGCGCGCAGATGAAGTGGAGCGTGCACTTGGCGAAAAGATTGAACAGTCAAAGGAAGCAGAAAAGATCATGGCTCTGACTGCTGACATCATGGAGATTGCAGATCAGACAAATTTACTTGCACTGAATGCTTCCATTGAGGCGGCGAGAGCAGGCGAAGCCGGAAAAGGATTTGCAGTTGTCGCGGATGAGATTACAAAACTTGCAGCAAGTTCTGGTGCGACTGCAAGTCAGATTAAAGAGATTTCCAACACCGTTATTACGGCAGTCAGTGATCTGGCAAACGAGGCAAACAATGTGGTAAGTTTCATGAAGGAACGTACGATTGGAAGTTATACAGAACTTGTAGCCGTTGGACGTAAATATCAGGACGATTCTAAGATCATGTTTGATAAAATGCAGGATTTTGCACATGTGTCCCAGGAACTTCTTGACCAGGTAAAAGAGTCCAATCAGTCTGTAGAGGCAATCAACAATGCCGCTCAGGAGTCTGTGAAGGGAATTTCCAATCTGACAGATAATGTTGCTAATATTTCGGAACATATGTCTGAGATTCAGGAAAACAATGATAATAATGATCATTTCGCAAATGATCTCATTGGAAAAATTCAGACAAAATTGAATCAGATTCAGACAACACAGCAGCAGTAAGAAAAAAAATGTATGCGGGGAGATAGCTCCTCCGCTTTTTTTACTTTGTTTTTTGCTAAAAAGTATTTACAAATCAAAAAAATCATGTATTATTAATAATATCTTTTTTTCATTCGATGGGCTATGTACACATAGGCCTGTTTCTTTATGTCTGCAACAAGTCAGTTGCAGCGTTTCCAGAGTAAGGAGAAAACAGAATATGAAAGAAATTTTTCAGGAGTATGGTGGAATTCTGATTACGGTTGTTGCGATATTAGCGGTTATTGTCGTTATCACGGCAGTTATCGGTAAGGATGAAAATGGCGCAATCGGACAGGCGTTTATGCAGATTATCAACAATTTTGTTGCGCAGGCGAATGCAAACACAGGGGTACAGTAAATGACAGAACTTGGAAAAGAATATTTTGGACCACTGTGGAAATATGTTGCCGATGAAAAAATTACGGATGTCGATTACAACGGCAGGGAAATATGGCTGACAAATACGGAAAACATGCGGTATCGCGCGAATCCGGAGTACATAAAAGAGTTTATTACAGACAATTTTATTGAGCAGTTTACCCAGCGGATTGCCAATGTCGTCAGCCGGCAGTTCAACAAGCAGAATCCGCAGCTTGAAGCGGAGACAAGCGAACTGCGGGTGACCATTGTTCATGAATCGGTGGCCCGTTCCGGCAGGACGATAAGTATCCGCAAAACACCGCCAATCATTCGCCTTACAGAAGAAAAAGGCAGTACAAGAGAATTTTTGTGAAGAAAAAATTTTAGCGTTGCTCATCAATTGTGTCAAGAATCGCTGCAATATGATTTTTTTGCGGAATGCCGGGAATCGGCAAGACAGAGTGTATCAAATTTTTTTCGCAGTATATTCCGCAGAATGACCGTGTGATCACAATCGAAGACACAATGGAAATCCGTTATTCGGCAACCAATCCGGGAAAGGATTGTGTAGAGATGCGTGTGCAGGCGGGAAGGTTTGATTATGCGGATGCCATCAAGTCGAGTCTCCGGTTGAATCCTCGCTGGATTATGCTTTCGGAGGCTCGTTCGAAGGAAGTAAAATATTTGTTAGAAAGCTGGTCGACGGGTGTCTGTGGAATGACAACGTTACATACGGACGATGTGCGCAACATACCGGATCGGATTCTTAATATGCTTGAGAATCGCGTAGATGCGGATCGAATGGAAAATACCTGTTATCAGGCGATGGATGTCGGAGTATTGATCCGAAAACGCATGAATGAGCAGCAACAGGTGTATCGGTATATTGATCAGATATGCTTTTTTCTTAAGAGAGGGATGCGAGAACAAAATCGTGATGATTGTGGAGGATGGAAAACTTGTGTTAGAACAGCTGCCGGAGGTGTTGCAGGCACAGTTTGCTAAAGATGCGATTATAGATCCGTTTTCCTATGAGAAATCAGACTGCCGGAAAGAGGCAGGCGATGATTGAATTATTGGTAATTGCCGGATTGTACACACTGCGTCTGTTGCTCAAAATGCAGTGGATGACAACGGTTATATTCGGATTATACATGCTGGTACGTGTGCGTATTTACCGTAAACGCTTTCGACAGATTAAGGAACAGAAACTTCGCTTTGAAGAAGCCTGTGAGTATATGGACACCTTTTTGTATGCATTTGTCAAAGAAGGGAAAGTGGAACGGGCATTGACGGATGCGCATCAGGTACTGGGGCATGGTCCCATGCGGGAGGCAGTCGAGGAAGGACTTGATCACCTGTATATGGTGTACGATGACAGCCAGACAGACATTATGCGTAATGCATTAGGCATAATTGACCGGGAATATCCTTGTGAACGTATCCGGACGATGCACGATTTCGCTGTGCATGTGGAAAGTTACGGAGGAGCGATCGATACTTCTGTGGATTTGCTTTTGAGGGACAAAAGCCGCTGGGAAAAAAGCGCATACATTACGATGAAAGAACGGCAGAAGATGTTTATGGATGTTGTTTTATCCATTGTGGCATCTCTTCTGATTTGTGCAATGATTTTGTATTTGCCGGTTGGAAGTGTGGATATCGGCGGGAATATGGCATCTCAGGTACTTACGTTTATTGTGCTGCTGCTTGACGATTGGATTTTTGCTCCGGCACAGAAATATCTTATGGTGGACTGGTTGCAGCTTGATGGCGTAAGACAGGAGACTAATCGGCAGAAAGTGGAACGATATTATCTTTATGATGCAAAAAAGGAACGGAAGCTTTCTGTGGTTATGGCCGGTATCTGTGGAATACTGACCGCCTGGGCTTTGTATGCCGGACAGCAGGTGTGGGCAGCGGCAGGGATGTTTCTGACTCTTTTTATGGTAAATCAGCATCGCATAGGGAGAAGGCTGGCAACGAAGAAACTCATAAAAAATATCAAAAGTGCTTTTCCGGTATGGCTGATGGATATTGTTTTATTATTACAGAGTGAAAACGTACAGATGGCGCTTGTAAAATCGCAGGAGCATGCACCGCTGGTATTGGAACGGGATTTGGAAATTTTAAATGACCGTTTGCAGATTGCACCGGAATCGCCGGAACCATATCATGCTTTTTATGCAGGAATTTCAGATCCCGGAAGTTCATTCTGCAATGAGCATGCTCTATGCCCTTTCTATGGGCAATAGCGATCGCGCAGACCAGCAGGTGGGAGAATTGATCACAAGGAATCTTTCCATGCAGGATGCGGTGGAAACGGAGCGGCTGCACAATCGCAACAGTGGATTGTATCTGCTGTTTCTTGCACCGGTAGTTACCGCTTCTCTTAAACTTCTTGTGGATATGGCATTATTTATGTTGACGTTTCTGCAGTCTTCCGGGATAGGATAAGGAAAAATGCAGACGAGCTGAGCTGTGGAGAAAAATGTGGGACAGATAATGAAATTGTATACTGCGCTTTTTTTGATGCTTATTATGGCGGTATCTGCAATGGGAATAGTAACAGCGCAGGTCAGATTGATTCAGGTACAGAATCTGCATAAGTCTATTGTAGCGGAAGTGAAAGGAAGCAATTGTGACAGGACAGTGATAGAGTCCTGCTTTGATAGGGCACAAAATACAGAGTGCAGTCTGATAATTACTTTCTATAAGAAAAAAGGAAAAAATCGAAAAATACGCGGATGCACAAAGGCTGCCGGAAAAAATAGCAGGGGTAGAAATTGTAAAAATCGAAATGGAGATGCCAGTGCGCTTTCCTGTATTTGAAATATATAGAAAAGAGAAAATCGTAAGTTATGTCATGATGGAAATTTAAAGCGTATGCTATTGACATAGAAAAGAAAAGGAATTTATGTATGGGAGAAATCATTGAAGAATATGGGGGAAGTCTTGGAATTCTGATCATGGGATGCGGAATTTTGAAAATTTTTCAGCAGGCTTTATGTATATTAGGGAGGATGGCATGAGAGAAGTTTGCAAAGAATATGGAAATGTCCTGATTGCAATGACGGGAACTTTTCTGTTTCTGGCTGTAGCAGAAACGTTTATACTTGGGAAAAACGGTGTCATAGCGCTTTTAATACGGACTTATATGGGAGGATAAAATGAAAGAAATAATGGCACAGTATGGAAGCGTACTGATTGCTACAGTAGTGTGTATAGGTGTTCTTGGATTGTTGTGTCAGGTTCCGTTTGCGGAAAGAAAGGGCCTTTTTTCTGGAGTTGGTGTATATATAGAAAAACAGATGGATCATGCAGAAAAAAAAAATTTAGTGTTTGACAGTTATTGGAGAAAAAAATGAAAAACATACTACTGGGAATAATAGGAAGTCTTATTTTGCTGAATACCACATGTATCTGTCTGGAACTGTTGAAGTACAGTGCCTGCGTTAATGAACGGGAGCAGGCACTGTCACAACAGCTGTTAGAATATACGGAGGGACATTGGAGCATAAAACAGCCAGTGCTCTAGGAATGAGTACTGGCTGTTTCTTTTGTTTCGTCTGATTCCGGAAGTCTTACATAAACACGTTCAATACGGTTTTTATCCATACGATCAATGCGCAGGAGCACATTTTCGTCTGTAATTACGATTTCATTTTTTTCCGGAAGATGATCCAGAAGTTCCAGGCAATAACCGCCCATTGTGTCGTAATCATCGGAAGTAAAGTGAACACCTAAGGCATCACTGACATCTTCGAGATTGGCAGAACCTAATACATAGTATTCCCGTTCGTTGATTGCTACGATGTCGTCTTCCTCATCCGCATCATACTCGTCGCGGATCTCACCGACAATTTCCTCTAACAGATCTTCTAAGGTAATCAGTCCGGCAGTCACACCGTACTCATCCAGAACGATAGCAAGAGAAATAGAGGATTTGCGCATTTCCAAAAACAAATCTGCAGTGTTCTATGTTCATATGTAAAATATGGTTCACGAAGCATGTTGCGTACAGAAAAATCTTCGGTATCATTTTGCAGAAGAAAATCTTTCATATTGATGATTCCGATTACATTGTCCGTAGAATCCTCGTAGACAGGAATACGCGTAAACATATCCTCGCGAAATACGTCGAGTACTTCCTGATAGGTTGCGTCCACCTGAACAAATGTCATATCAATACGTGGAACCATGACCTCTTTGGCCTCGGCATCGCCAAAATCGAACAGATTATGAATCATATCACGTTCTTCATTTTCGATGACACCAGTCTCCTGACTGACATCTACAATGGTGCGAAGCTCTTCCTCGGTCATCTGTGCATTTGCATCGTTTGGATTGATGCGAAGCAGAAACAAAAGACCTAAGGACAGTTTATTGACTACAAAAATGACAGGGGTCAGAATTTTCATCAGAAAACCGATAGCTCCGGCAATATGCAGTGCCAGTTGGTTGGCTTTGATTGTTGCCATCGTCTTTGGTGTGACTTCACCGAAAATTAAAATCAAAAGCGTCAGAATACCGGTTGCAATACCGGCACCGAAACTTCCGAAATACTTGATTGCAAGTGAAGTTGCAAGCGAAGAAGCCGAAAGATTGACAATATTATTTCCAATCAGAATTGCGGAGAGCATCTTTCCGGAATCGTCCGTAACGCGCAGAACCCTGTCTGCCCGTTTATCTCCGGATTCAGCCAGGGTACGCATACGTATTTTGTTAACCGTTGTTAAAGCGGTCTCTGCCGAAGAAAAGAAGGCAGAGAGCATTAAAAGTACAACTAAAAATATTAATTTTGGTATATCACTGGGGCCCAATAAAATTCACCTCATATATTTTCTATAAATTTCTACAGAATCAATTTAGTTATCATCGGAACTGTAGTTTGGAGCTTCTTTCGTGATGTGAATATCGTGTGGATGACTCTCACGAAGAGATGCTGCTGTAATCTTAACAAACTTTCCGTTCTCTTTCAAGGTCTCGATGTCAGCACATCCGCAGTACCCCATACCGGAGCGGATACCGCCGATCAGCTGGAATACAGTATCTTCAAGTGTTCCCTTGTAAGCAACACGTCCTTCGACACCTTCTGGAACCAGCTTCTTTGCACCTTCCTGGAAGTAACGGTCCTTGCTTCCGTTTTCCATGGCTGCAATAGATCCCATACCACGGTATACTTTGTATTTTCTTCCCTGGAATAACTCGAATGTACCAGGTGCTTCGTCACAACCTGCGAACATAGATCCCATCATACATACATTTGCACCGGCAGCTAATGCCTTTGTCATATCACCGGAGTATTTGATACCACCGTCTGCGATGACAGGGATGCCGTATTCTTTGGCAACAGCATAGCAGTCCATGATTGCAGAAATCTGTGGAACACCGATACCTGCAACGATACGTGTCGTACAGATAGAACCAGGTCCGATACCGACTTTGACAGCGTCAGCACCAGCCTCGATGAGTTTGCAGCAGCACCGGTAGCGATGTTTCCCGCGATAACCTGCAAATTCGGATATTTTGCTTTGATTTTTTGACTGCCTCAAGGATATTCTTGGAATGTCCGTGCGCAGAGTCTACAACGATTACGTCAACATGTGCATTAACCAGTGCGTCGACACGTTCCATCATATTGCCTGTGATACCAACACCGGCACCGCAGCAGAGAAGACGTCCCTGCTCATCTTTTGCTGACTGTGGATATTTGATCTGTTTCTCAATATCTTTGATTGTGATCAGTCCCTTGAGGTTGAAATCTTTATCAACGATCGGAAGCTTTTCTTTTCTTGCTTTTGCAAGGATTTTTTAGCCTCTTCAAGAGTAATTCCTTCCGGAGCTGTGATCAGATTCTCAGAAGTCATGGACTCACTGATCTTTTTTGCTGAAGTCTGTCTCGAATTTTTAAATCACGGTTGGTGATAATTCCGACAAGACGGCCGTCCTTTGTGATCGGGACACCGGAAATACGGAATTTTGCCATCAGATTGTCAGCATCTGCAAGTGTATGATCCGGGGATAAGAAAAACGGGTCTGTAATAACACCGTTCTCAGAACGCTTTACCTTATCGACCTCGTCCGCCTGTGCTTCAATTGACATATTTTTGTGGATAATACCGATACCACCCTGTCTTGCCATTGCAATTGCCATCTTGGATTCTGTGACAGTATCCATTGCTGCACTCATCATAGGAATGTTTAAGACAATCTTCTTGGTAAGATGTGTCTTTAAATTGATCATATTTGGTGTAACCTCAGAATACTGAGGTACCAGAAGAACGTCATCAAATGTAATTCCTTCGCCGATAATAGTACCCATTTCCTAATTTCCTCGCTTTCTTCTTTTATGTAATTATAATTGTATTAACATTAGCAAAATAACGAAATGGTGTCAAGGGATGCAAAGTGCATTATTTCTTATAAAATAGCGGCCGTTTTCTTATAAATAAAAATAGGAAAATCTTTCATTCACAAATCCAAAAATATGTGTTATCATCTTAATTATATATGGATATTTTTTTAATGCAGGGCAAGGGAGCCACACTTAGGACTTTCTATGCCCTTTTTAAAAATGTATCAAGTTTGCGAAGAAAACTTGATATGTAGCGTCAGCCCCGCCGAAGGCGACTTTAAATGGGCTGATGTTCAAAATGTATCAAGTTTGCGAAGAAAACTTGATATGTAGCAGAAGGAGAAAATAATGGAGTTTCGACCATGTATTGACATTCACAATGGAAAAGTCAAACAGATTGTTGGCAGTTCCTTAAAAGACCAGGGCGATTTCGCAACAGAAAATTTTGTTTCTGAGCAGGATGCTGCATTTTATGCAAGACTCTATCAGAGTCAGAACATCCGGGGGACACATTATTTTGCTGAATCCGAAGCAGAGCGAATTTTATGAAGCAACAAAGGCGCAGGCGATAAAAGCACTTGGTGCATATCCGGGGGGCTTCAGATAGGCGGCGGAATCAATGCGGAAAATGCCCCGGAATTTATTGAAGCAGGCGCACAGGCAGTCATTGTTACTTCCTACGTATTTAAAGACGGCTGTGTCAATTATGAAAATTTAGACAAAATAAAGAAAGCCGTTGGTAAGGAGCATCTGGTTTTGGATCTTTCCTGCCGTTACCGCAGTGAGCCGGGGAAGGACAGCGGATATTATATTGTAACTGACCGCTGGCAGAAATATACCGATGAGATGGTGACGCCGGAGCTTTTGGATGAATTATCCGGATATTGTGTGGAATTTTTAGTGCATGCAGTAGATGTGGAAGGAAAAGCAAATGGAATCGAGAAGCCTCTGGCAAAACTTCTGGGTGACTGGGGTAAAATTCCGATTACATATGCCGGCGGAGTGCACAGCTTTGAAGATTTAAAGGAATTGGCAGACCTTGGAAGTAACCATCTGAATGTTACAATAGGAAGTGCGTTGGACATTTTCGGGGGGCACGATGCCGTATCAGAAAGTATTGCAGGAAATTTCAGATTTAAATAAAAAACTGTAATTTATATAAGGTTCAGTGAAAGGAGAACAATCATGAGCAATTATACAAAGGAAGATATCTTCCGTATGGTAGAGGAAGAGGATGTCGAGTTTATCCGCCTTCAGTTTACGGATATTTTTGGTACTTTAAAGAATGTAGCAATCACATCCAGTCAGCTGGAAAAAGCGCTGGATAATAAGTGCATGTTTGATGGATCTTCAATCGAGGGATTTGTACGCATCGAGGAATCGGATATGTATCTGTATCCGGATCTGGATACATTTACGATTTTCCCGTGGAGACCGCAGCAGGGAAAAAAGTCGCAAGAATTATCTGCGATGTTTATTGCGCAGATGGTACACCGTTTGAAGGAGACCCACGTTATATATTAAAGAAGCAGATCGCGAAAGCTGCTGAGATGGGATACACATTCAATGTCGGACCGGAGTGTGAGTTTTTCCTGTTCCATCAGGATGAGAATGGACAGCCGACGACAATCACACATGAAAAAAAAGCAGGCTATTTTGATCTTGGTCCGGTAGACTTAGGAGAAAATGCCAGACGTGACATGGTACTAACGCTCGAAGATATGGGATTTGAAATCGAGGCCTCCCATCACGAAGTGGCACCGGCACAGCATGAAATCGATTTTAAGTATGATGAGGCTATGGTGACAGCGGACAACATTATGACCTTTAAACTTGCAGTAAAGACTATCGCAAAGCGCCATGGATTGTTTGCAAGTTTTATGCCAAAGCCAAAATTCGGAATCAATGGTTCCGGTATGCACATTAATATGTCATTATCCAAAGACGGTCACAACATTTTTGATGATGCGCAGGGTGAATTGAGATTGAGCAAAGAGGCATATTATTTCATCGGCGGAATCATGAAACATATGAAAGGGGTCACAGCAATCATGAATCCTCTTGTAAATTCTTACAAGAGACTCGTTCCGGGGTATGAGGCACCTTGTTATATCGCATGGTCTGCGACGAACCGCAGCCCGCTTATTCGTATTCCGGCAAGCCGTGGCGAAGGAACCCGTGTGGAACTCAGAAGCCCGGATCCGGCAGCAAATCCATATCTTGCACTTGCGGTATGTCTTGCTGCGGGATTAGACGGCATCGAAAACAAAATCGAGCCACCGGCAGAAGTACCGGAGAATGTATACGAGCTCAGTGACGAGGAGAAAGAAAGCCGTGGTATCGAGTCGATTCCGGCAGATCTGCATGCTGCACTCAAAGAGTTAAAGAAAGATACCTTTGTTCAGGAAGTGTTGGGCAAACATATTACAGGTAAGTATCTCGAAGCAAAAGAAGAGGAGTGGATGCAGTACCGGACACAGGTTACCGCATGGGAAATCGAAGAATATCTGTATAAGATATAAAAAGATTTTATTCTAAAGATACGGGTGATCGACACAGTGAGTAATATAGTAATTGCATTTCCAAAGCAGGAAGTGGCACAGAATGTAAAAAAAATATTGTCACAAAGCGGATACAGTGTGCAGGCAGTTTGCACGACCGGGGCGCAGGCGCTGAACAGTATTAATAATTTAGAGAGTGGTATTTTGATCTGTGGTTGTCGCTTTATTGATATGATGTATACGGAGATTTACGAGTATCTTCCGCCGGAATTCCAGATGCTTCTGATTGCGGCGGCAAGTTCCATCCAGGAGCGTGAAATCAGTAATGTTGTCAGTCTGGTATTGCCGATGAAAGTGCATGAATTGTTGCAGACGGTGGAGATGATGGAGGGAGAAATCCGCCGCAGACGTAAACGCATGCGGCAGCGTCCGAAGGTACGCTCCGGGAGGATCAGAAAGTCATCCAGAAAGCCAAGGAGCTTCTGATGGAACGAAACGGATTTTCGGAGGAAGAAGCACACCGCTATATCCAGAAACGAAGTATGGATAACGGAACGGAGCTTGTGGAAGTATCCCAGATGATATTAAGTCTGATGCAGGAGGGGTAGATTACGGATCAAGTAGGGCATAAGGCATCCTCCCTAAAGGGTCCCTCCTTATGACAAGTGTCAAAGCACTTTACAGCATCGGGCGAAAATGCTAAACTTAATCAACAGAGTGAGTAAAAATTAAAGGAAAGACGATAGAAAGAGAGGAACAAAAATGTTTCATATTAATGAAAATTATCAGAAGCTGCCAGGCAGCTATCTGTTCAGTACCATCGGAAAGAAGGTAAATGCATATCAGGAGGCAAATCCGGACAAAGAAATCATCCGTCTTGGTATTGGTGACGTTACACAGCCGATCGCACCGGCAATTATCGAGGCTATGCACAAAGCAGTTGATGAGATGGGACATGCAGAGACATTCCATGGTTATGCACCGGATCTTGGATACGCATTTTTAAGAAAAGCAATCGTAGACAATGATTACAAAGCAAAGGGATGTGATATCTCTGAGGATGAAATTTTCGTATCCGACGGAGCAAAGAGTGATTCCGCAAATATTCAGGAGATTTTTTGCACAGAATAACCGTATCGCAGTATGCGATCCTGTTTATCCGGTATATGTAGATTCCAATGTTATGGCAGGAAGAACAGGTACTTATGATAAGGCAACAGAGACATGGAGCGATGTAATTTATATGCCATGTACTGCTGCAAACAATTTTGTGCCGGAATTTCCAAAGGAGACACCGGACATCATTTACTTATGTCTTCCAAACAACCCGACCGGAACAACCCTTACAAAGGATCAGTTACAGGAATGGGTAGATTACGCAAACAAGAATGGTGCAGTCATCATTTATGATGCAGCATATGAGGCATACATCAGCGAAGATAATATCGCACATACCATCTACGAGTGTAAAGGTGCAAAAACCTGTGCAATTGAGCTGAGAAGTTTCTCAAAGAATGCCGGATTTACAGGTGTCCGTCTTGGATTTACTGTAGTTCCAAAGGAGCTTAAGTGTGGCGATGTGTCTTTAAATGCAATGTGGGCAAGACGTCACGGAACCAAGTTCAACGGTGCCCCATACATCGTACAGCGTGCCGGCGAGGCAGTTTACTCCGATGCCGGAAAAGCACAGCTGAAGGAGCAGGTTGCATATTACATGAAGAATGCAAAGACCATCAAGGAAGGTCTTAAGGATGCCGGATATACGGTATTCGGTGGCGTGAATGCACCATACATCTGGTTAAAGACACCGGACAAGATGACTTCCTGGGAGTTCTTTGATTATCTCTTAGAGAAAGCCAACGTTGTAGGTACACCGGGATCCGGATTCGGACCAAGCGGTGAAGGATACTTCAGACTGACTGCATTCGGTAATTATGAGAATACGGTTAAGGCTTTGGATAGAATCAAGGCATTATAATTTGTTTCATTTGCTATAAACAAATCAGGTACAGTAGCCGATACTAATAATAGAAACGTAGTCAAAGGCCCGGAAACAAAAGGATTTGATCCGGCGTATATGTTCAAGGAGGATATGAGTATGAGTGTGAATGTGACAGGTTTGGCAAGTGCACAGGCAGAGGTTTATGCATCTTATAAGACAGACACTTCTGCAAAGACAGAATCTGCTTCCAAGAAAAACGCTTCTGCGAAGGCAGATACAGCCAGCAAGACCGAAGAGAAGAACGAAAGCGGTGTCGTTTATGATAAGTCGGACAAATCTTCGGATACAGGCAAGGCAACTTATTCTGTCAACAAAATGAGCGCAGAAGATCGTGCCGCTCTGGTAAAACAGCTGAAAGCAGATCAGGAGTCCAGACAGCAGCAACTGACCAACATCGTAAAGCAGATGATGGGACAGCAGGCAACAACGTTTGCAACTTCCGATGACAGTATGTGGAAGTTCCTTGCAAAAGGAAATTATACGGTAGATGCCCAGACAAAGGCACAGGCCCAGAAAGATATTTCGGAAGACGGATATTACGGTGTGAAGCAGACATCTGAGCGTTTATTCGACTTCGCCAGCGCATTAGCAGGTGACGATGTAGAAAAAATGAAAAAGATGCAGGCTGCTATGCAGAAGGGTTTCCAGCAGGCAACAGGTGCCTGGGGACAGAAGCTGCCAGATATTTGCCAGAAGACATTAGATGCGGCAAACAAGAAATTCGAGGAGTATTACAAATCGAAACAGACAAGCACGACAGATAAGACAGATGCTACAAACAGCACAGAGGCATAAACAAAAATCCCGGTTTGAAAAAGCCGGGATTTTTTTTTCTAAAAAGGAGACAGCATGAAATATAATTTTGATAAGCCGACAAACCGGAGAGGAACCGGATCATTAAAATGGGACGTGCCGGAGAATGAGCTGCCTATGTGGGTAGCAGACATGGATTTTGAGACGGTGCCGGAGGTGGTCGAAGCTTTAAAAAACGTGTGGAACATGGAATCTTTGGCTATTCGATCATGCCGGATACATGGAGCCAGTCCTATGTGAACTGGTGGGACAAACGGCATCATATCACGTTGAATCCGGACAAACTCATTTTTACGACAGGTGTGGTTCCGGCAATCTCCAGTGCGGTGCGTAAGCTTACGACACCTGCGGAAAATGTGCTGGTGCAGACACCAACTTACAATATTTTCTTTAACTCGATCCGAAACAATGGAAGAAATATTGTGGAGAATCATCTGCTTTATGACGGCAGGGAATATCACATTGACTGGGAAACATTAGAACGTCAGCTCGCAGATCCGCAGACATCCCTTATGATACTTTGTAACCCGCATAATCCGATTGGAAAAATCTGGGACAAGGAAACACTGGCACGTATCGGAGCTTTGTGTGCAGAGAATGACGTGACGGTATTTTCGGATGAGATTCACTGTGATATAACTGCACCGGGAAAAGAGTATGTGCCATTTGCGTCGGTAAATGAACAGTGCAGACAGATCAGTGTGACTGCAATCGCACCGACAAAAACTTTTAATCTCGCAGGCATTCAGTCTGCGGCAGTTTATGCAGAAAACAAGGCATTGCATCATAAAATGTGGCGACGACTCAACACGGATGACGAGGCAGAACCGAATGCGTTTGCCATGTGTGCCACGATCGCTGCTTTTACCTGCGGGGCAGACTGGCTGGATGAACTTAGGGTTTATATTGACGAGAATAAAAAATATGTTACCGACTTTATCGCCAGAGAAATTCCGCAGATGAAAGTTGTTCCTTCCGAAGCAACGTATCTGATGTGGCTGGATTGTCAGGCTTATACAAAAGATTCGAATAAGCTGTATGCGTTTATCCGCAAAGAGAGTGGACTGTATTTGGCGTCCGGCAGGGAGTACGGAACGAACGGGGATGGATTCCTTCGCCTGAATGTGGCCACGACAAGAAAAAAATGTGGAGGATGGTATGGAACGTCTGAAGCAGAGCATGAAGGCATGGGAACAAAAGTTAATGAAATCTTAATGGGTTTGACAATTGGAAATTAATACGAAAACCGCTACAATGTATTCATGATTAATCATAAATACGAGGTGGCGGTTTTATTATGTATAATATTTTAGTTTGTGACGATGAAAAAGATATTGTTTCGGCTCTTTCCATTTATTTAAAGAGCGACGGTTATCAGGTATATAAGGCATATAACGGAAAAGAAGCATTGGAGCTTGTGCAAAAAGGGGATATTCATCTGGTGCTCATGGATATCATGATGCCGGAGATGGACGGTATCAAGACCATGGTGAAAATCCGGGAAATTTCTAATGTTCCGGTGATTCTGCTGACAGCCAAAAGTGAGGATACCGACAAGGTGCTTGGGCTGACGGTCGGTGCAGATGATTACATTACCAAACCATTTAATCCGGTGGAATTACAGGCGAGAGTTAAATCCCAGCTGCGCCGGTATATGCAGCTTGGCAGTGCACAGCCGGTAAACACAAAACTTGTGGCCGGTGGCATTGAGATGGATGATCGTGCAAAAGAAGTGACATTGGATGGAGAACCGGTGAATCTGACGAGAACCGAGTACGATATCTTAAAACTTCTGATGGAGCATAAAGGCGAGGTCTTTTCTCCGAATCAGATTTATGAAGAAGTGTGGAATGACAGTCCTTATGGGATTGAGAACACCGTTGCAGTACATATCCGACATCTTCGTGAAAAATTAGAGTACAATCCGGCAGAGCCAAGATATTTAAAAGTAGTATGGGGCCGGGGATATAAGCTGGAGGAAACAGAATGAAAAACTGGAAAGAACTCAAAAAGCAGTTCTGGGCGAAATTGATTGCGATGCTGCTTGCAATCGTCAGTGGCTTTGTATTTGTAGTGACAGCCGCGGCGACTGTGCTTTACGGAACTGTATCAGAGTTGCAGGCCAACCAGAACACGGTGGAAAAAGACATTGATATACAACTTTTGGAAAATTATGCAACGCATTTGTTCGCCGAAGGCGTAACTGGTTCTGACGGACTCGAAGAGGCAGAGTTTGACGGACTCGATGGTGGACATATTGCTTATACGGTTGTGAAAAAGCAGGATGGTGAAAAAGATATCGTTCTCTACACCAATGATGCTTCGGTGGACGCAGATTCGTGCATGGTACATCGCGAATTTGATACGAATACAAGATATGTGCTCAGTGGTCAGGAAGATTCGTTTCTTGGTATGCTGCTGGGATCTTATAATACATATGATGATTCTTCCTGGTGGATGACCAGTCTGGACCATATTGTTTATAATCAGGAAGATGGTCTGTTCTATGCAGATGCGGATGGAGATGGAGCTTACTTCCTTATGACGTCTTTTTGACCATGTGATCAATGGACGAAAGAATGGTGTCGATACAGACATTTCAAGTGAAGGTACGGATGGAACCTATGGAATCGATGGGGTGGAAAGTGTTTCGTATGAATACAAAGATGTTTCCGGTGCGCCGGGATATTATGCGGATGGAGATGGAAAGAAATTAGAGCAGGAGGAAATATCTTCCTGGAACATGAAAAATGATCTGCTGCGTTTTGACAGTGGATTTGCCAGCAAGGATGAGGACTATGCACAGAAAAATGGCTTTTTGACCGTGCAGACAAAGAAATCACTTCTAAAGGACAAAATCAATATTGCAGGAGCGTATTCCATTGGCAGTGATCTGAATTTTGAATACGACGAATACAGCCTGAATAATGTGGAAACGACCAGTTACGATATTTATATGACGGCAAAAGATACGTCATCTACCAGGACACTTTTATAAGAATGGACTTGTCGATTACTTCGGACAGGGAAAGAAGCTGGCTGCATTTATCTGCAACTTTCGCCATACAAGCGGCTGGTGGGCAGCAGGCAGTGCACTGCTTTGTCTTCTTTGTTTTGTGTTCCTGATGAGTGCGGCAGGACGAAGACCTAAGGACGATGAAGTCCACATGCGCTGGATTGACCGGGTTCCGTTTGGAATTATTACCGGCGGCTGCTGTGCGCTTGTAACCTGTGGTGTGCTGTGTATTTTCGGAATGATCGGATATGCATTTGACCGATATATTACAATTTCACTTGCATTGGGGCACTCTATCGCATTTCTTTTTTTATACCATAAAACGAGAAAATGCGTTGAGGTTTAACAACCTTGACGCATTTTTTAAGTTGTTCTGAAAGGAGGGTAAGGCAATGCGTAAAGGAGATAAGCGATTAAAGTACGAAGATAGAAAAGAAATTGAAAAAATGAAGAATGACGGCGTAAGGGTCGTGGTCATTGCCGAAAAAATCGGAGTACACCGAGCCACAATTTACAACGAGTTAAAACGTGGCGGGACACCTTACAGAGCGGAAGTAGCACAAAAAACAATATAGGGAGAATATGAAGAATCAAGAAATAGAAGAAAAAGCTAGAGAGTTGGCGGATATGGTCGGTTCTGTGGCGGTAGATGAAAACCTACCATTAGAATTTATAGAAATGACCGCAGATATTTTAAAAGAGGATTGTGAGCAGATAAGACAGGCAGCAGTTGATATAGCGGAGGAAGAAAGGGCAATACGCCTTGAATATAGCACGGACACAACGAAAGGAGGGGCAGCATGGCGGGCAGCAGAACAGAGAAGCACACAGCGGTATACCGAAACGTGAAGCGGTGCGAGTTTCATAATATCGGGGATTATATCGTAGTGACAAGCATTATAGGCGGTACAACCTTTTGTGCGTTTTTCGATTCGGGATTACACACGGAAGAGAGTATAAAAAGGCGTGGAAGTATTAAGTTACATTCCATTTATGCCAAACATTAAAAATTAAAAGCAGGAGGACAAGGAAGAATGAACGCAGTAGACCACAACAATGTAGTAATTTTTGATGATAGAGGGATTCCCTCTATTATGTGCAGATTCGTAAGACCAAAGGATACCGAAGAGGTCCCGGCAGTATTCAAAATCGGGGATAAGGTGGCGGATGCCATTTACATATCCAAGTACCCGAATACCGTAATTGACGGCAGAGCCTACAGTATGCCAATGGCAGACCCAACCGCAAATATCACATTTGACGAAGCGGTACAGGCTTGCAGATGCAAGGGGTTAGGTTGGCATCTTATGACCGCCGTAGAGTATGAATATCTGTTAAATCAGAGTAGGGAAAAAGGCACAATGCCACACGGTAACACCGATTGGGGCAAGGACTATTACCACAAGGACGAACAAGGCAAAGTAAGCAACTTTGGACGGACATATACAGGTACAGGACCGGTTACATGGAATCACGACCATACACCTTATGGAGTATCAGACCTTAACGGTAATGTATGGGAATGGTTGGCAGGATTAAGAATTAAGGACGGAGTAATAGAGTTTATCCCGGACAATAAAGCAGCATCCCCATATTGCGACCTGTCAAAGGATAGCACCGAATGGCAGCAGGCGGAAACATCCAAGGGACCGGTAAGGGCAAATGTGGAATGTGGAGAAATCACAATTACGGATACCATGGCAGCGGATGATTATACGCCGGATTATGACGGAGTAAGAATTGATGAATTAGAGGTTGAGTTATCAGAGATTCCACAGGTACTTAAAGACTTGGGAATTATCCCGGATAAAAGAGCAGAGGAAGAGAATAAGACCTATGTATACTTTGATGCCACAGAGGGCGAATATTTGCCTATCCGTGGGTCGGCGTTCCACGGTACTTCTGATTCGGGTCCGTCCGCTCTCTACTTGAGTAACCCTCGTTCCGGCTCGAGCGGCGGCATTGGTTTCCGCTCCGCTTTTTATGAGGTAAACGGAAAATTGATTACTGAATAACTGTTAAGGGGTGCGGTAGCACCCCTGTACTTGAAAGGCGGTAACTATGAAGCGAAGCGAATTAGAAAAGCACATAGGCGAGAGCGTGGAAGTAAAGCTATTTGACGGCGATACAATGCAGGGAGTTTTAAGGAAAACAGGCACGGAAGAGGTAAGAAATAACCCCAACCTGTACTTGAAAGGTGGGTATTACTTTTTATCTCACAAGGATACCTATGTATGTAAATCCTGTTTATTCCGGGTATCCCATATCAAGAGCCTAAAAGTGCTACAGGAGGAATAAAGTGAAACCAATAAAAAGAAAGTACAAGCCTACAATCGTATGCGATAAGTGCCATAAATCCATAGGAAAGACGAAACCGAGTTATAAAAAAGTCGGGGAAATCGAATACAGGTATTGGCGTTGCAGACATTGCAGTACCGTATATGTCATATCTGCCACGGATGCAGAGTTAAGGAAAAAGATACAGGAATATCAAGAGTTTGTAGACGAGTACAAAGACAAGGAAATGCCACAAGAGGAAATGCAAAAGGCACAGCTTATATTACAGACTAATGTAGAGCGTAGCCGTGAAATTAAAGAGCAGTACCCTCTTACGCTAAAGCCTTGGGAAAGGTAAGACAATGAAGTACAGAGGATTGACATACAACAGGGAAAAAAAGAATCTTACGAGTGGGTCTACGGTCTGCCGTCTTACGGATATGCAACGGATGAAGTGGCGGAGATTGGCACGGTCTACGGAGATTTTAAAGAGATATTTCCGGACACCTTGGGAGAACAGACACCTTACAGGGATAAGAACGGCAAAGAAATTTACACAGGCGATATTGTAGCCTTGGAAGTAGACGGACAGATAAGAGAATTTGTAGTAGACAAGGCAACAGTTGACAGGGAATATAATACGCTTCCGAACTTTGAGGGCGATACCGTAAAGGTTAGGCTTGCGGATGTGGTTATATTCCGTTGGATTGACCCCGAGGGTGTGATACATCAGCTTTTGCCGTGCGTGAATGAAGCAGGAGTATCCGACACGGCATTTATGGAGATTATCGGCACGGTTGCGGAAAGAGGGGTACAGGAAAGTGAGAGCAAAGGCGAAAAGCAGTAGTACACCGTACCCAATATGGGTAGAGGGCGAATATATAACAGAACCACCCATAAGACCGAGTGACGGGGCAGTACGCCCCGCAGGTCATTACATAGACAAAGGCGGTTATCCGGGTGCAAATGTGTATGAGGTAGATATAAATACCATGTGCAGACAGACGGATGCAGCCGACAGATTCGGGAAACCGATTTATGAGCAGGATATATTGCTTTATGAAACGGCGGAAGAAATAGGCTATTTCATAGTGCAGGACTTGGAAACAACGGTAGACATAGTAAACGGCGAGATTATAGAGGTCGGGGATTTGGATACCGAGAACATAAAGAACATTGGAAGCATGGTAGATTATTCGGATTTTGTGGAGGGTATCAGATACCACGCAGATAACGGCTTGGAGATACCGTATATTCCTTGTTTGGACGTGCAGGTAACGGCATTACCGTACTTTAAACTTAAATGCTTAAAATGCGGTCAAATATCGCTTAGTTGTGCGTATATGGCAAAGCATAAAGGTTGTGGAGGATATTACACGGTAGATTTTGCAACCAAGATTTACAGGGAAAGAGCAAAAGAAAAGGAACTTGCATAGTGGCTTATGCAAGTTCCCTGTTACCGCCTTATAGCGATAATTACACCTATTCAAATTATACTATAAGGCTTGCACAAAGTCAATAAAAAGCCTTGAAATCACACGCCAAAAGGCTATAAATGAGGGCGTGTTGAGGACCTTGTATGGGGTATTAACATCTAGGACATTCATAAAATTATATACTTATATAAGATTATACTTGTATAAGTATATGGTTTAGTAGGTGTACCCTTATGGACTTGTAGTATAAGGAGAATGAACGGTATGGCAAAGAAGAGAAAGAACTTTATCCGTGAGAAGAGGATATATTGCGGAGAGGAATACTTAGAGGTTGATATAGTAGCAGTTACGAATATGCCGGAAGCAGGCAAGGGAAAAAAGGGTAAATCCTCACAGGCTCAAAAGAACCTTAACGACAAGAGAAGTAAAAGAAGATTCGTACAGATTGCCAATACTAATTTTGGTACAAATGATTTTCATATATCAGCTACATACAACAATGAGCATTTGCCTATGTCCTTGGAGGAAGCGGAAAAGAATGTGCATAACTACTTAGACCGCATCAAAAGGAAAATGAAGAGGGAAACAGGCGAGGATTTAAAGTATATGCTTGTTACCGAATACACCCCGGAAGAGGAAGAGGGGCAGCTTACATTACAGGGGATTGAGGCGGACGATAAGACAACAAAAGCCGTAAGAATCCACCACCATATCATTATCAACAGCGGAGGGTTAGACCGTGACGATTTAGAGTTAATGTGGAGTACCACAAGGATAAATTGGAAAAAGGCAAACGACCCGGAATACAGAGCCAATGTAGATTATTACGGATTCGTAAACTGTGACAGATTACAGCCAAACGAAAACGGATTAGAGGGCATAGTAAATTACATAAACAAGCGTAAAAAAGGCTGTAAAAATGGTCCACATCAATGAACCTTAAAAAGCCAAAGGTAAAGAAAAACGACCATAAATGGAGTTTTAGAAAACTCCGAGAGTATGCAAAGACCCCGGAAGATAAGGAAGTATGGAGAAAGTTATATAAGGGGTATGAGCCTACCAAGATAGATTTTGAGTACAACGACTATACGGGGGGTGGAATTGCTACCTACGATTGCGGAAAGTGAGGGATTAAATTGATTGCAACTATTGATTTTGAAACAACAGGATTAAAAGCAGGAGAGGACGAGGTATTACAGGTATCAATTATTGATGAAAACTATAATGTCTTGCTTAATGTTTATTGTAGACCGAACAATAAAGGCAGTTGGGAGGATGCACAGGCGGTACACGGCATTACTCCACTTATGGTAGCCAATGAGTTACCGTTTGAAAGATATGTACCTACGGTGCTTGATATTCTAAGCAAGGCGGACAAGGTAATAGCCTATAATGCAGCGTTTGAAGATAGTTACCTAAAGGCATACGGAATAGAGGTAGACCCGGAAAAATGGATTGACCCTATGATTATGTTTGCAGAAATCTATGGAGAATGGAACGAACGCAGAGGTAGTTACAAGTGGCAGAGCCTTACCAAGTGTGCAACATACTACGGTTACGAGTTTAAGGCTCACGATTCCTTAGAGGATGTAAAAGCAACCTTGTATTGCTACAAAAAAATGGAAGAGGACATAGAAAGGAGAAAGAGGAAATGCTGATAGGCGGAAAAGAGTACAAAACAGGACAGCGTATTAAGGTAATCAATGCAAAGTCAATATTGCATTACAAGTACGGAATGACAAGGGATTGCAACAAAGATATGACAGGAATAACGGGAGTTATCACGGCGGAATCAACTTATGATGAATACGCAAGGGCAAATTTGAGAGTAGACGAGCCATACAGCGAACATTACAGAAATGGAATGACAAGGCTATTTTGTGATGATGAAATAGAACTGTTAGAAGAATAGGCAGGGAGGAAAATATAATGCTGATATTACCGATTAAGAGTAAGTGGTTCAATATGATTCTTTCCGGGGATAAACAGGAGGAATACAGAGAGATTAAACCGTATTATACAACGAGGTTTAAGAAAATATTTGAAATGTACCCAAACTCAAATATTCCTACAGGACTTGATAAACAGTTAATAGGATTCAGAAACGGATACGGCAGCAGTAGACCACAGTTTACCGCCGTATGTTCGTTGGATATTAAGACAGGTAAGGAAGAATGGGGAGCAGAACCCGGAACAGAATACTACACGCTACACATACACGAAATCAGAGAAAGGAAAGATTGTTAAATGCAGCAGGCAATATTTACGGCACATTGCCCTTATGAGTTAGGCGATATTGTAGAGGTCGCAATAATTGAGGGAATGGCTATTACAGGGTATCCGAGAAGATTAGGCACGGCAGAAATGCAGATAACGGATATTATCACGGAACACAGCTTAAAGAATGGCACGGTATCATTTATTTACGAATTGGACGGTAAAAAGCGTATGCGGTTGATACCGTGGAATGAATTAACGAAAAGGAGTGAAAAACATTGATAAATCAAGGATTTGTGACCGATTCGGACACGGAAAAAAGAATTAAAGAAGTGGCAGCAGGCAAGAACCACGGCAGTAGATGAAGATAAATTAAAACAGCAGTATAAAAACAGGCTCAACAATGCACAGGGGCAGCACTTTGAAAGAGAGATTTTAGCCGGGTGCAGAATGTACGAGAGCCACGGTATAGCAACTATTGATAAAACACCCGAACCATTCAGAGTAACAAGCAAGAACCACAGGACAGGAGAATTTACCGGGCGTTTCAGTACACACGCACAACCCGACTTTCAAGGGACCTTATACGGTGGGCGTTCGATAATGTTTGAAGCAAAGAGGACAAGCAAAGACAGGATAACCCGAAATGTGCTTACAGATACGCAAATGGACGTATTAGAAAAGCATAGCCGATTAGGGGCGTTATGTGGGGTGTGTATCTGTATACAGGATGATTTTTTCTTTATTCCGTGGAATGTATGGCGTGATATGAAAGAAATGTACGGCAGGCAGTACCTAAAGCCGGATGATATAGAGGAATACAAGGTTAAGTTTGACGGTGCGGTACATTTCTTGATGCACACCGAGGAATTGAAAGGAGCATACGAAAATGCAGAGCGAAAAAGATAAAATTATGGAACTGTTGACAATTACAGAGGTTAAAGAGGGCGGAGAGGTAATATTTACAGACCGTTCAATAGAAATCTTAAGGAGTTAGGGCAGCAGTACAAAGAAACACCGCTTTTCAAGAAATCAAGGCAGGATAACCCGGATTGGGAGGGGGATGCCAACGCAGGCTTATTATTCGTGTATATGTGTGAAAGATTGACGGAAGCACCAAGCAGAATACATACAATGATAGTTTGCAAGTTAATGATTCCTCTGATTTGGGAAAGGTTGGAAAAGGAGTTGCAGGACACGGCAGCAGTAGCGGATAAGAAGATTGAAGAGGAAACGGCACAGGGAGGGTTATTAAGTGCGACTTAACGGAATTATAGGGGCAGAGATTCCGTATTACAAGATGATGAATAAAGCAATGCCAGGACCGGCAAAGGACACCAAGAGGAAACCGAAGAACGGCAGACTTACGGAGATTGACCCAAAGACCAATAAACCGAGATTAAAAAGCGGTGTGCCGATAAGCCGGGCGGTAGAAGTCCTTTATATGTTTGAGAATACGGACGTATTGCCTTATCAGATTGAGGAAATGAAAGTAACCATAAGCAACCTACAGACAAGAGTTAAAAAGTTGGAGGATTGGCAGGAATGAAAACAGCAATAACAGTAATCTTAATTATCGTTGCCGTGGCAGCAGTATTATTTTTTCTTCCACTCATTATTATGTTTTTCTCTTATGTATTTGGTATTGATATGGACGAGGACGGCGGATTACATGAATGTATCGGGTGTCCGAATGAAAGCGATTATTGCACAGAAGAGTGCAGGATATACAAAAAAAGTATCAAAAGAGATTGGCAAGAATGGAAGAGGACAAAGAACAGGAAAGATACTTACAGGAATACGCCAAGAGAAAACAGGAGAAGAAAAAAACAGAAAGGAGGGCAAGCGTTGAAACAATTAACACTAGGTAGCCTGTTTGACGGTATAGGAGGTTTCTGCTATGCAGCAGGAATACCGAGCGGGATAGATACAGGATGCACCATTAAACCGTTATGGGCCGCAGAGGTAGAACCGAATTGCATTGACAACAAGATACCGCTTTAAGGATGTAATGCACGTTGGGAGCGTTACGGAACTTAAAGGGGATGAAATACAACCCGTGGATATTATAACTTTTGGAAGTCCTTGCCAAGATTTGAGCATAGCAGGAAAGAGAAAAGGACTTAAAGGCAATCGTTCCGGGTTATTCACACACGCAATAAGAATTATAAGAGAAATGAGGTTAGCAACAAATGGAAAATATCCAACTTTCATTATTTGGGAGAATGTACCCGGAGCTTTTTCAAGTAACAACGGAGAGGATTTTAGAGCCGTGCTTGAAAAAAAAGTCACAAACGCCAATATTCCAATGCCTGCAAGTGGCAAATGGGCAACCGCAGGAATGGTTAGAGGGGGCGAAGTTGACACAGCTTGGAGAATCCTTGACGCTCAATATTGGGGAGTGCCCCAGCGTAGAAAACGAATCTACCTTATCGGAGATTTTGGAGGACAACGTGCCGGAGAAATATTATTTAAGTCCGAAAGCGTGCTTGGGTATACTCCGAAGAGCAAAGAACAAAGGGCGGAAGCTGCCGGACAATCTACGAATAGCCTTAGAGCAGAAAGTAGCCGAGGGGGGGAGGTTTTAGGACTTGACTTTGCACATGCCGACAGCGTGGTAAGAACCTACAAAGATATTACCCCAACCTTAGTACAGAATATGGGGCGTGGCGGAGGTCAAACACCTTGTATTATGTACGAGCAAAGAACCATTGCCATAGACCAAGGCGGAGGTAAAAAGCCAATGCGGTATAACAACGGAATTATCCCCAACACTCACATGTACGCACGGCGGAGAACCTGTAATATATTCTGAAAAAAAATGTTATCCCTTTAAGGGATGAAGTTACAAGAAATAAGGCAAGCAACGGATTAGGCGTTGGAAAGGTCGGGGGACCTTGCCCGACACTCACAACGGCAGACATTCACAGCGTATTTTACGAAGCCTACCAACACCACGGATACAGGGAAAGCGATACAAGCGGAACATTAACCGCAGGACAGAACAATACCGTAAGGGGAGATACCCCATTGATTGTAACCGATAAGAAAGCCTTTGAAGAGAATCAGCACGGAGGATACAGGGAAACACAGATTAACGGCACTTTAAGGGGCAGCGGGGGGGGTCTTACGGCGGAGGGTCGGAAACTCTGATAACAGAGAGTACCAAGACAAAGGGGAATATCCCTAGCACCCCGAAGAAAAGCATTAAAGACCTGTTGAAGAAAGCAACACAGAAAGTTGTATACATAATCCGCAGGCTTACACCTGTTGAGGGAGAACGATTACAGGGATACCCGGACGATTGGACGAAATATGGAGCAGACGGCAATATTATAGCCGATACGGCACGATACAGGGCAATAGGCAACAGTATATGCGTATATTGTGCGGAAAGGCTCTATATAGGCATTATACGAATCCTACAGGAGGAAGAAAAGGACAATGAAAGAAAAGACGAGAGCCTTTTATAAGGCAGTATTTAAGTATTGGTGGCACGAAAGGGTATTGAAGTTCTTTAGAAAATAGGAGTTGGTACATATGAAGAAATGTAGCTTATGTGGAGAAAAAGGCATTGGAGGGCATAGAGATATGCCCGGAATGTCTGAAAAGGGCAGCAGTTGCCCCAAAACAGATAAAGAGGTTACGACAGATAAGCAACATATTAAGCATAACGGCAGATACAGACACGAATATAAAAGCCTGTATGCAGAGCATAACAGAAATTGCGGACGATTTGGAAAGGGGCAGTTATGGCGAAGAAGAGAAGAAACAGGAAAGTAATACCGTTCCAACATGAAAGGACATTGACATATAACAAGGCAAAGCCGAACCGACAGGCAAGGAGATTAGGGATTAAACCCGAAGAACCAAAGAGAGAAGAGAAAAGGCGGTAAGCAAGGTAGCAGTATTAAGCCAAAAAGCAAAACAGGCAAGAGAAACACAAAGAAGAATCACACCGCCGGGAATGACATACGGCGAATATGGAATATCTGAAAGATAAAAGGCAGCAGTTGGAAGAGAAGAAAAAAAGAACATACAGGAATGATACTTATATAAGTATACAAGTTGCACAAAAGATTGATGTACTTATATAAGTATATTTGTTGATTATCCCGAGTTGTAAATATACTTATATAAGTATATAATAGAATCATCAAAGGAAAGCAAAACGGAGGTAAGAAACAATGGTAGAGATTAAAGGATTCAATGAAGCATACAAAGCAATGTTAGCAAAGGAAACAGTTAAGAAAATACATAAAAACACACCGACAATAGAGTAAAAGAACTTATTGCACAGGGAGTTGATAAGGAAATAGCCAAAGTAATGGCAAGCGTAGGACTATAAGATAGCCGAAACGGTAAGGGGCAACCGCCCCGAGCCGTCAAGACAGGTCGGCAACCTGTTTTCTGACGAGGGCAAGCCAATAGCCGTAGCAGGGATAGAGTGAAAAAATAGCAGTGGGTACGCCAACTAGAGAGCGTGCGGTAAGTCAACAGGTTTTTAGTAATTTTTTAATGTGAAAATTGCAACGCCTATCACATAGCCGGGAAAGGCGGTGGATATATGCCGAGAAGTCCACCCGAAAAAGGCTATTGCACACCTTATAGAGTGCCTAAGCCTTTAGAGATTGTATAAAGTGTGCAATGCACACGCAGGAGGTAGCCTATGAAAAAAAAATACCAATGACACAGGAGGATAGGGATTATTTCAAAAGCGGAGTAAGAACCCTATGCGGTATCGAGGTAATACAAGCTAAAAACATCATAAACGACCCCGGATTAAAGGTAGTATTTACTTCCGAGGATTTGGACTTTATGAACAAAGAACTTGGCAGACAGGCAGGGGCGGTATTTGCCCGAATCCTTAGAGCGATTAAGAAAAAGGACTTTAAGGAAGCACAAAGAGTAATCACAGGAGGTAAAAAGCAGATGAAAACTATTGCAATTATTAACATGAAAGGCGGATGTGCCAAAACAACAACAAGCGTAAATATGGGTTATATCTTGGCAGAGGATTACGACAAAAAGGTATTGATTATTGATAATGATAAGCAGGGTAATTTATCCAAGGCGTGCGGTGTATGGAATGATGAAGCACCAAGTTTTGCGGATGTACTCACAGGGGATAAGACATTAACGGATGTAATGCAGCTCGGAGCAAATGGAAACATTGCGGTAGTACCTGCCAATATGACACTTTTAACCGCAAACCTTGAGGTAATCAAGAACGAGGAAATAGACCAGGTAACAATATTGTCTAAGGAATTGGAAAAGGTAAAAGATGTATTTGATTACTGCATTATTGATTGTCCGCCGGATATAAATATATCTGTTATCAATGCCTTAGTGGCAGCAGACGAGGTTATCATACCGATTAAGATTGACGGTTACGCATTTGACGGTATGAAAGAGTTGGAAGAACAGATAAACAATGCAAAGCAGCTTAACCCAAAGTTGAAGTTTAGAGGATGCCTTGTAACAATGTTTTACAACCGTGATGTATGCAGACAGGGAGAGGAATACTTGCAGAATCAAAGATACCCGGTATTCAGAACACACATTAGAAGAACAGAAAAGGCGGACGAGGTTACATTTACTACGCAAAGCCTTATGCAGTATTCTCCGAGGTCGGGAGCAGCAAGAGATTATAAGACATTCGTTAAGGAGTATTTGGAGGGATAGAATGGTATACAGAAACAAGGAGGGATATGCTGACCCCACAGCCGGGGCAGCAATCCACGAAGCAGAACCAAAGGCAAAGAAAAAGGAATACAACCCGGAAGTGACAAACCTTGTAAGCGTATTAAAGCAGATGATAGATATTGCAGGGTATGAAATGGTCGGACGTATCGTATTGAGAGATAAGGATACAGGAAAGGAGTACAGGTAAGTATGAGCAAAACAGATATATCAAACGGAGTAAAGGATACTATGTGACACTTCCTTATGCAGGGAACGCATACCTTTACAAACGAGGATATAGAAGAGTTGACGGAAGCGGTAAACAGACTTATTAAAATGACAACACAGAAAACAGCAGGGCAAAGACCAAACACAACACACATAAATTGGGAAACCTTAGATATGGAATTTATGAGAATTGTATGCTACGCAACAACCCTTGTATTATCGGGAAGATTGGAAGAATTAAGAAAAGTGACCGAATCGGACACAATAAAGAAAACGGAGGTTTAAGATATGGCAGGATTTAATATTAACGATTTACTCAATGCAAAAAGCAAAGGGGCAGCAGTACAGGCAGAGGGACCGGCAGAACAGGAACAGGAATTTAAGGTAACTATGCTTGATGTGGAGGACTTAATGCCGAGCAAGGATAATTTTTATTCCACGGAAAACATAGACGAATTAGCAATGTCTATTGAATTGGTCGGACACATTGAGCAGAACTTGGTAGTAAAGCCGGAAGCACACGGAAAATACGAAGTAGTCGCAGGACACCGCCGTAGACTTGCAGCCTTGAAGTTGGTACAGGAGGGCAAAGAGGAATATAGAAAAGTGCCGTGCCTTATCAAAAAGGAATCAGACACAATCAAGGATAAGTTAAGTCTTATATTTACCAATGCAACGGCAAGACAGCTTACGGATTGGGAAAAAGTGCAGCAGGCAAAGGAATTAAAAGAAATCCTTACCGAGTATAAGAAAGCCTTACAGGAAGAAAACAAGGATAAGCCAAAAGAGGAAAGGGAGAAAATGGGGCGTATCCGTGATATTGTGGCACAGATGCTTAATACATCTACTACACAGGTTGGAAGAATGGAAGCCATTGAAAACAATTTATCACAGGAGTTTAAAGATGAATTGGAAAAAGGCAATATCAATATTTCTACCGCCCACGAACTTAGCCGACTTGATAAAGATGGGCAGAAGCAGGCTTACGAAAAATACGAAGAAAAAGGCGAGTTACATATAAGTGATGTGAAGGTGCAGAAAGCAATTAAGGAAGCCTTAAAGGGAGAGGTAAACCGTGCGGTATTCAAAGTAAAAGGCAATGTGGCAGCAGTTGAAAAGGAATTGGTTAAGCATTTTTCAAAGACATTTACCGCCAAGACCTTAGAACTTAACGGAAAAGAATTTATTTACAGATTCCAAACGGAGGGAATGGCGATACAGATTAAGGAGGATTGGAGTACATATATTATCGAGTATGCCGACCTTGCGGAAATTGTTGCATTGATGATTGAAACGGAAGAATTGACCTATGACGATTCCGAAGAGGAAGCACCACAGGAACCGGCAGAGGAAGAGGACACCGAGGAAACACAGGAAAGCGGTTTTATGAATGAGCCGGAAGAAGAACAGGAGGACGAAGAGGAAAACGATAATTTACCGGGGCAGCAGGATATGAGCGATTACCCGGAATATGTACCCGAACCACAGGAAAAGGGATTATCCTTTACGGAATGGATAAGCAAAAAATACGGAACAGGTCAATATAACATGATACAAAAAAGAAATAAGGAAAGTTATTATGACAGAATCCGAAAACGGAAATATCTGCCCGGCAGAATGGGAAAGCAGATTAACCAATGCCTTATCTGTATGGGTAATGGGTAAAACGGTAGAGTATCAGAAATACTTACAGGGTTAGGCGGTGCGTATGGACCGTATCGAATACAAGGAGGGCGTTATTTGGTGCGGAGAAGAAAAGGCAAGCAATCAATTATCTACATTGGTTGCCTGCCTATCCGCACAAAATTGGAAAAACAGAAAAAGAAACGTGCGATTTAATAAATCAATTTATGCAATCCTTTGATTTGCTTATGGAGAAAATAAAAGACCTTGCAGAGAGGTTAAAAAGATATTTTCGATATAGCAGAATCGGATATTTGCGAATCTTGCGAAGCCAAGAGGACGAAGCACGGCGAAGCAGTTGTATAGCAGAAATCGAAGCTACAGGAAAAGCAAGTATCAAATGGTGTGAAAATACAGACCACCATAAAAGAAAGGATAGCATAAAATGAAGAATTGGGAAGTAGAAGCAATCTTAAAATTTTACAAAGATATTGACCTTGATATTAAGGTTACAGGCGAGTGGCTAGAGCGGTACGAAAGCGTGTATGATACCACAGGGGCAATTAACTATGACGGTATGCCACACGGAAGTAATACAAGCGATTCTACGGCTCTGCTTGCAATCGAAATAGCAGGTACAGATACCGCAGAAAGAATTAAGGAATTAAAGGACAGAATACAGGAGTTAAAGAAATTGAGAACGGAAATATCAAAAGAGATTTATTCCTTAACCCGATTCACAAAGCTATTATATGCGGATTTTACTTACAGGGTCAAAAATGGGAACGCATAGCGGAACAGATTAGTTATTCTGTCCGGCAGAGTAAAAATATAAGGTGCGTTGCCTTAGAGGTCTTAGGCGGAAAATTAGCAAGGAATAGAAATGTATCACGAAGCAAAATTTTAAAAGAGGTTTTGCATTAAAGATTGCCCGCTATTGCCCGATTTTATGTAGTATAATACTAAGATGAAAAGCGAAGCAGATTGTTAAATCCTGTTGCCTTTTCGTGTTATAAAAATTCTTTAGGTTAGAATCGATGATGGGGTAAACGAAAAAGCAGTTTTGGCATTCCAGTGAACTGCCTCTTCGTTTACACCATTTTCGATTTGACCTAATTGAACAAAGTGAGCGTCCGGGTAGCCACTGCCTATGGACTTTCAATCTTTGGTTCTTACCCATGATTATACAGGATTTTCTGTACAGAAGCCACAGAAATCAACTATTTCCGGATAAATAGGTACGACAACAAAACCTCAAACTTTGAGGCTTAAAAAAGTATGAAAGAATAAACTTTTAACATCTTTGCGGTATCCGAAGCTGTGGTTTTCCAAGATGACCGCCACAGGATTTACACACACAGACATTTATCCCATAGAGCTGTTTTAATATTTCAGGCATTTCCTTATCCCCAAGTTTTGAGAGATACTTTTTGCAGCCTAGGAGGTTCCGGCATAAAGTAAGCTTTTTGCGTTTACTTCGGGAACAAAGAAGTCCGTAATGACGAATTCTGACAAAACGTTTTGGCGGCACATGCATCAAAAAAAACGCCGTATGAATTCAATACCGGAAATGGTCAGCTCTTTCCATTCTCCTTTGTTTCGGTAATCTTTTACGAAGAAGGTGACGGTTTCATCATCCATGCGGATAATGCGGTGATTGCTGATGGCAATCCTATGGGTATACTTTCCAAGGTAATCAATCACAGACTGCGCACCGTTAAAAGTTTTCTTGCAATAAGGAATCCATTCCGCAGCATAACAGGAATCAAGCAGTTCTTTAAATGTATAATGGTTACGGTATTTTTCAGCAGTTCCATGAAACTCAAGCTGATTTGTATTCCAGAGATTTTTCAACTCATCCATATATTTTCCACGGAAGACTCGTCGCTGCTGAACGGCGGATAACCTGTTCCACGGAAGAAACGGTAAGGTATTCCCCTGTAAATTTATTCGGGAAAAAGAATATCACGGGGTTTTCCACATGCAAACCAGTATTCTGTAAGAAGTGCCAGATTCCGCTCGGAAAGAATGGTATAACGGTCCATACGGTTTTTGGTATCCCGGACATGAATCTGCATGTGGGTGCGTGAAATATCCCCGTAATGAAGATGAACCACTTCAGAGACACGCATTCCGGAAGAATACATGGTGGCAAACATGGCTTTATATTTCAAATCATCCGTAGCATCAAGAAGTTTATCGATTTCATCAACAGAAAGTACGACAGGGAGTTTGTGATCTATCATCATGCGTGGAACAGTGATATCATCCCACAGAATGTGAAGTACATTCCGATAGAAAAAAGCGGATGGCTGAATTATAAAGGTTGAGGGTGGTTGCTTTCAGACCATCGTCTTTCTTGGCAAGAAGAAAGTCTCTGACATCCTGACATGTAAGCTCTTCCGGAACTTTTTCCATGTAATTCAGGAAATAGGAAACATAGTTTTTGTAGCAGTCAATAGAACGCTCTTTTGAGGTTACGGATTTTTCCGGCTTCCTCAAGCTGTAATAAATATTTTTCGTACATTATAAATCCTCCA
>VOFC01004708.1_pt1 | contig 140149 bp, 143 predicted proteins | sample 5384161 | NCBI WGS metagenome assembly VOFC01 (sample SAMN12384722, study PRJNA508395) | human gut metagenome | isolation source: healthy gut B | host: Homo sapiens | reverse complement strand
ATACTTCCACCTGACGCGGTGCACGACCCACATACAGCTCCGGTTTTAAGTTTGCCTCGATCTGTTCTTTTGTCAGACCAAAAGCCGGATCTGCTGCAATCAGATCTACCAGATTGTTATCCTTACCCTCTTCCTTGACGGTCTTTCCTGCCTGCATGGACAGCTGACGGATTTTCTCGTGCAGTTCCTGACGGTTTCCACCCTCTTTTACGGCATCCATCATAATATTTTCGGTTGCCATGAATGGAATCTCTGCCATAAAGTGCTTGTAAATTACCTTCGGATATACCACCAGGCCATCTACAACATTTAAGCACAGATCCAGGATTCCATCGATTGCAAGGAATCCTTCCGGAACCGACAGACGCTTGTTGGCAGAATCATCAAGTGTACGTTCAAACCACTGTGTTGCAGAAGTAATGGCCGGATTTAATGCATCTACCATCACATAGCGGGACAGGGAAGCGATACGCTCACTCCGCATCGGGTTGCGCTTGTATGCCATCGCAGAAGATCCGATCTGGTTCTTTTCAAATGGCTCCTCTACTTCTTTTAAATGCTGCAGAAGACGGATATCGTTAGACATCTTATGCGCACTGGCAGCAATCCCTGCTAAAACATTTAAAACACGGGTATCCACTTTACGGGAATAGGTCTGTCCGGAAACCGGATAGCAGGACTTAAATCCCATTTTCTCTGCGATCATTGGATCAATCTTGTCGATCGTCTCCTGATCCCCGTCAAAAAGTTCCAGGAAACTTGCCTGTGTACCAGTTGTTCCTTTAGATCCAAGAAGCTTTAATGTACTCTGTACATACTCCAGATCCTCCAGATCCATCAGAAACTCCTGTGTCCAGAGTGTTGCACGCTTTCCGACTGTTGTCGGCTGTGCCGGCTGGAAATGCGTAAATGCAAGGGTCGGCTGATCCTTATATTTTTCTGCAAAATTGGACAGCTCCGCAATCACGCTGACCAGTTTTTTATGTACGAGCTTTAATGCCTCATTCATAATGATGATGTCTGTATTATCTCCGACATAGCAGGAAGTAGCCCCCAGATGAATGATACCGGCTGCCTTCGGGCACTGCTGTCCATAAGCATACACATGACTCATGACATCATGACGCACCAGTTTTTCACGTGCAACTGCTACATCATAATTAATATCATTGACATGTTCTTTCATCTCATCAATCATATCCTGTGTGATGACCGGCTTTCCATTCTCGGAAAGTCCGAGTTCCATCTCTGTCTCAGCCAGTGCGATCCAGAGTTTTCTCCATGTGGAAAACTTCATATCCTGGGAAAAAATGTACTGCATTTCCTTGCTGGCATAACGCTCGGAAAGAGGGCTTGTATATCTGTCTGTGCTCATGTTCTTCTCCTTTTATTTGAATACATTGGTAACAACTTATCGGCTCATCTTGCGCTCAAGATCAATCTCTTTGTCATAATACTCTCCGCGAATGTCCTGTTTCGGCGGTTCCATCGGGTATTTGCCCGTAAAACAGCCGGTACAGATCGGAAGTCCTTCCGCCATTTCTTTCAGACGGTCGATTCCGAGATAACCAAGGGAATCTGCTCCGATAATCTGGCAGATCTCTTCAATCGTACGGTTGTAGGCAATCAACTGCTCACGCGCCGGAATATCGGTTCCGAAATAACAAGGCCATAAAAATGGCGGAGAACTGATGCGTACATGCACCTCGGTTGCTCCTGCATCCCTTAACATGCGCACAATACGATCCGATGTCGTACCTCTTACAATCGAATCATCGATCATAATGACACGTTTCCCTGCCACTGCCTCACGCAGCACATTCAGCTTCACCTGTACGCTGGATTCCCTGCTGCTCTGCTTTGGCTTGATAAACGTACGTCCCACATAGCTGTTCTTGACAAAGGCTGTACCATACGGAATCCCGGATGCCAGAGAATAGCCAAGTGCTGCAGCATTTCCGGACTCCGGCACACCTGTCACCAGATCTGCCTCTACCGGGGAATCCTGTGCCAGAAACTTTCCGGCCTTGATCCGGCTTGCATATACACTCACCCCGTCAATATGACTGTCCGGTCTTGCAAAATAGATGTACTCAAAAATACAGCGTGCTTCCTTTTCTTTCGGAAGTGCCATGGTCATATCGGACTCAATACCTTTTTCCGGAGAAATGGTCACAACTTCTCCCGGCAGCACATCACGCACAAATGTTGCACCAATGGTGTCAAGTGCACAGGTTTCCGATGTGATAATATAAGAATTGTCACGCTTTCCGATACAAAGCGGCTTAAAGCCGTATGGGTCACGCGCCCCGATCAATTTACGCGGACTTGTCACAACCAGTGCGTAAGCTCCCTTAAGACGCTGGCACGCACGGCGCACAGCTTCTTCTGCTGACTGGGAATTCAACCGTTCCCTCGCAATATAGTAGGCAATCACCTCAGAATCAATGGTGGTCTGGAAAATTGCTCCCGTATATTCCAGCTCCTTACGAAGCTGCGGTGCATTGATCAGATTGCCATTGTGGGCAAGTGCCAATGTACCTTTGACATAATTTAACACGAGTGGCTGGGCATTTTCACGGGTAGAAGAACCGGCCGTTGAGTAACGTACATGTCCGACTCCGATGTCCCCCTTCATCTGCTCAAGATTTTCCGGTGCGAACACTTCATTTACAAGTCCCATTCCCTTGTAGGAAAGGACCTTGCCCTTAGGACCGCTGGTATCGCTGACTGCAATACCGCAGCTCTCCTGGCCACGGTGCTGCAGGGCAAACAGTCCATAATATATTGTCGATGCTACATCTGCACCGTCAAAATCATACATTCCGAAGACGCCACACTCCTCATGAAGTGTATCCGCATCATAACTGTTATTCTGAATCATTGTGATCTCCTATATCTATCTTGTAAAAGGCTTACCTGTCAGAAGCTCATATGCTTCTTTGTACTTATCAACGGTCTTTGTAACAACTTCTTCCGGAAGAAGGAAATCATTGTCCGGATTTGCCTTGAGCCAGTCTCTGACATACTGCTTGTCGAAAGAAGGCTGTCCCTGTCCCGGCTTGTACCCTTCCAGTGGCCAGAATCTGGAGCTGTCCGGTGTAAGCATCTCATCACCGAGAACGACTTTACCGTTCTCGTCCAGACCGAACTCAAACTTGGTATCTGCAATGATAATTCCTTTGGAAAGTGCATACTCTGCACATTTCTTGTAGAGAGCGATGGTGCAATCCTTGATCTGTGTTGCGTAATCAAGTCCTTTTCCAGGATAAATTTTCTCCAACACATCTACAGACTGCTCGAAGGAAATATTCTCATCATGATCGCCCAGATCTGCCTTGGTACTCGGTGTATAAATCGGCTCCGGAAGCTTATCAGACTCTACCAGTCCTTCTGGAAGCTTAATGCCACACACCGTGCCGTTTTCTTTGTAGCTTGCCCAGCCGCTTCCTGTGATATAGCCACGAACGATACACTCGATTGGAAGCATCTCAAGCTTCTTGCACATCATGCTGTTTCCGTCAAAACGCTCCTGTTGGAAAAATTCCGGCATATCCCTGACATCTACAGAAATCATATGATTCGGAACAACATCCTTTGTAAAATCAAACCAGAACTTTGACATCTGGGTCAGAATTGCGCCCTTGTCCGTAATCCTGTTCTTTAAAATGTTGTCAAATGCGGAAATACGGTCAGTAGCTACAATGATCAGGCTGTCTCCGTTATCATAGACTTCTCTTACTTTTCCTTCTTTGAATGGTTTAAATTCCTTCATTTTCGCTCTCCTTATTCTTTTATTTTTCGATTAACAAACTCTTTCCGGTCATCTCTTTCGGCTGCTCTAATCCCATAATCTGAAGCAGGGTCGGGGCAATATCTGCCAGGCATCCGCCCTCACGCAGTGTATACTTCGGATCCGCATTTACGAGAATAAACGGTACCGGATTGGTTGTATGGGCAGTATGTGGCTCACCTGTTTCGTAGTCAATCATTTTCTCTGCATTTCCGTGATCTGCACAGATAAACAGAACACCATCCATATCCTTCACCGCCTGGACTGCATCTCCTACCAGTCCGTCCACACGCTCGACTGCCTTGATGGCTGCCGGAATCACACCGGTGTGTCCGACCATATCCGGGTTTGCAAAGTTGATAACGATCACATCATACTTGTCAGACTTAATCGCCTCTACAAGATCCATTCCAACTTCCGGAGCACTCATTTCTGGCTTTAGATCATATGTTGCTACATCCTTCGGGGAATTTACCAGCAGACGTGCCTCATCAACGTTTGGCTCTTCCACTCCGCCATTAAAGAAGAATGTAACATGTGCATACTTCTCTGTCTCGGCCAGACGAAGCTGTGTCTTTCCGCACTTTGCCAGGTACTCACCGAATGTATTTACAATATGCTCTTTTTCAAATGCGATCAGCTTGTTCGGGATCGTCTCATCATAGTCCTTAAAGCAGACAAATGTTGTCTTAATGAACGGACGGTCAAATCCGGTAAACTTGTCATCACAGAATGCACGTGTCATTTCACGGGCACGGTCCGGACGGAAGTTAAAGAAGATCACGGAATCATTCTCTTTTACAACAGAGACCGGTTTTCCATTCTCTGTAATTACGGTAGGAAGTACGAACTCGTCTGTTACATCCTTTGCATAGGAATCTTCCATTGCCTTAACCGCATCTTCTGCCTGTACGCCCTCCCCCTTTGTCAGAGAATCATAGGCTTTCTGTACACGATCCCAGTTATTGTCACGATCCATTGCATAGTAACGTCCGGATAAAGAAGCAATCTTTCCAACACCGATCTCTTTCATCTTCTTTTCCAGTTCTTCGATAAATTCTTTTCCGGATGCAGGAGGTGTATCACGTCCGTCTAAGAATGCATGAACATATACCTTGCTCAGTCCCTGCTTCTTTGCCATCTCAAGCAGTCCGTAAAGATGTGTAATATGACTGTGCACACCACCATCGGAAAGAAGTCCCCACAGATGCAGGTCCGAATCATTTTTCTTACAATTATCCATGGCTGCAAGCAGTGCCTTATTCTCGAAAAAGTCACCGTCTTCGATTGCCTTGGTAATTCTGGTCAGATCCTGGTAAATAATGCGACCGGCACCGATATTCATATGTCCAACCTCAGAGTTACCCATCTGTCCGTCCGGAAGTCCTACTGCCAGACCGGAAGCCTGTCCTTTTACAAAAGGACATTCCTTCATTAATTTATCCATCACCGGGGTATTTGCCAGCGCAATGGCATTTCCCTCTGTACGGTCATTCAGACCATAACCGTCAAGAACCATTAAAACAACAGGTTTTTTGCTCATAATTCATCCTCTCTTTCCATTGTAACAATCCTATACTATTGTATTTCATTATTGTTACACAAACACTTATTATATTACATAATTTGAACGGGATTGCAAGTGTTCACTGCAAATTTCCCACGATATCTATCGATTTTAAATCCAGATCCACATCATCAAAATACTGTCCATAACGCCTTCCGGACGTATAGGCATAAGGAGAAACTCCCGGTTTTTCGACATTTTTATACGGATAAAAGAATCCGTCCTCATCAATTCCCACATGATTGGAGATGTCTGCCAGATAATGATAAAATGCTTTGATCTGTTTTTTTTCTGTCAGAATCGAAGGCGTAAGCGAATCCTGTATGCACGGAATCATCCGCAATTTCAGACTGCCGGAATCATCAATCTGAATCTGTGCAATCGTTGTGTAAAGTTTTCCGGTAGAAAACCAGAAATTTCCCACGCTGTATGCCACCGGCACATTTTTTATAAACTCAACGCCCTGCAGACGGTGCGGATGTCCACCAATCACGGCGTCTGCACCAGCTTTTACACAAAGGTCTGCAATCTCTGTCTGATCCTGCCCATAATGGATCTTTCCTTCTGTTCCCCAGTGAACATACGCGATCACATAATCACTGTTCTTCTTCGCACGCTTCAGTTCTTTCTTCCATACCTCTTCCTGCTGGGTCTTTAATACTCCCGGTTTCTCCTTCTGGGCTTTCTGTGTAAAATGATAAAACCTTTCGATTTCCGTTGCAGATACAATCGCAATCTTTCGTCCACCTGTGACCACATAACGCACAGCGCTTGCCTCTGTCAGATTTCTGCCACCACCACTGTACGGAATTCCCGCTGCATGCAATGCATCCAGCGTATCTAAAAATCCCTGCTCACCATAATCAAACACATGATTATTTGCCACAGAGACCATATCTATTCCCAGTGTGCGCAGGAATCCGGCATCTTTGGGATCTGCCCGAAAACAGTATGCTTTGCCAACCTGCCGCTGTCCCCGTGTTGTATAAGCAAACTCATTGTTTACCATCGTAAAATCTGCCGAAATCAGTTCCTTTTTTACTTCATCGGAAAAATAATCCGCCATGTGATTCTTTGCCATCTTCCCCGTACACCAATTCTCATCCAGACAGATATCCCCGACAAAATCCAGACGGATGCATGCCGGATCGGATGCTTCTTTCCAGATCACATCCTCATACGAATATGACATATACTGTTGCTGCCTGCAATACATAAGCCACAGAACATGCATACTGTTTCTGGTAAACCGATACCACAGATCCGGGTCCTGATTTCCGTTTTCCAGCTGTGTATACAGACTCTGCAGCACACCGCTCCCATACTTCGTTTCAATCCATCCCATAAAGGCTTCATCCACCGGATATTTCTGAAAAAACTTTCCGGAGGCAGTCCTTAAAATCTGGTTTTCCAGATCCTGTACTTCCGGCTCGGTTTCCTGTGATTTCTCCGTGACCTGGGAGGTTTTTTCCTCATATTCAGTTTGTACTTCCTTAGTCTTTCAGCGGCTGTGTATTTTGGATGATGCCATGTGTCAAAGCAAAAATAAACAACAAGAGAACGACACATTCCAGACATTTTTTCTTCATGTGTAAAATTTCAAAGGCTATTCACCTGAAATTCAGATGAATAGCCCTATAACCATACAATATCAGATTCTAGTAGTTTACAATCTTACCGAAATCAGCTTTCAGGGATGCTCCGCCAACCAGACCACCATCGATGTCCGGCTTTGCGAACAGCTCTGCTGCATTTCCTGCATTTACAGATCCGCCGTACTGGATACGAACAGAATCAGCAGTAGCCTGATCATAGATTTCAGCTACACATGCACGGATTGCGCCACAGACTTCCTGTGCCTGATCGGATGTAGCAGTCTTGCCTGTTCCGATTGCCCAGATTGGCTCATAAGCGATTACCATGTTTGCAACGTCTGCTGCTGCAACGCCTGCAAGATCAGATTTGATCTGAAGTCTGATCCAGTCAAGAGTTACACCCATCTCTCTCTGCTCTAATGTCTCGCCACAGCAAAGGATTGGTGTAAGTCCTGCCTCGATTGCCTTCTTAACCTTCTTATTTAAAAGAACATCATCCTCTTTGAAGTAGTCACGTCTCTCGGAATGTCCGATTACAACGTACTTAACACCAGCGTCTACCAGCATCTCTGCGGAGATCTCTCCTGTGTATGCACCTTTCTCTTCGAAGTACATGTTCTCAGCACCAACCTGTACGTTGGTTCCCTTAACTGCCTCTACAACCGGTACGATATCGATTGCAGGTACACAGTAAACAACATCTACGCTGTCAGATACTACTAATGGCTTTAACTCTTCTACTAACTTTACTGCCTGGCTTGGAGTCATGTTCATTTTCCAGTTGCCGGCTACGATTTTCTTTCTTGCCATGATTTTTATTTCTCCTAATCTGTAAATAATTTAACTGTCTTTTATTTATCGTCTGCTGCTACTACGCCTGGCAGTTCCTTACCCTCTAAGAATTCAAGGGAAGCTCCACCACCGGTAGAAATATGGCTCATCTTATCAGCATAACCCATCTGGTTAACAGCTGCAGCGGAATCTCCACCACCGATGATTGTTGTTGCATCGGTCTCTGCAAGAGCCTTAGCTACTGCAAGTGTACCAGCTGCAAGTGTCGGGTTCTCAAATACACCCATCGGTCCGTTCCATACAACAGTCTTAGCTGTCTTAACAGCATCTGCAAACATCTCTGCGGACTTAGGTCCGATATCGCATCCCTCACGGTCTGCCGGCATAGCTGTGATATCACATACTTCTGTCTCTACAGGTCCGTCGATTGGATCCGGGAAATCCTTGATGGTAACAGCATCTACAGGAAGAAGGATCTTCTTGCCCATCTTCTCAGCCTTAGCCATCATTTCCTTACAGTAATCAAGCTTCTCATCATCGCAGAGAGAAAGTCCGATCTCATATCCCTGAGCCTTGATGAATGTGTAAGCCATACCACCACCGATGATAAGGGTATCACACTTCTCAAGAAGGTTGTTAATAACATTGAGTTTGTCTGCTACCTTAGCACCACCGAGGATTGCTACGAATGGACGTACCGGATTCTCAACAGCATTTCCTAAGAAGGCGATCTCCTTCTCCATCAGGTAACCAACAACATTCTGTCCACCCTTTGCAGTGATGAACTTTGTAACACCGGCTACAGAAGCGTGTGCTCTGTGGGAGGAACCGAAAGCATCACATACATAGATGTCTGCAAGATCAGCAAGTTCCTTAGAGAACTCTTCGCCGTTCTTTTTGTCTCTTCTGCTCCACGGAAACGTGTATTCTGAAGTAATACAACTTCTCCCTCTTTCATTTCCTCAACCGCCTTGGTAGCTGCCTCGCCTGTTACGTTGTAATCAGATACGAAGTTTACTTTCTGTCCGAGAAGCTCCTCAAGTCTCTTTGCAACCGGTGCAAGGGACTCACCCTCGTTTGGTCCGTTCTTAACTTTTCCAAGATGAGAACAAAGGATTACCTTTCCGCCATCGTTTAATAACTTCTTAATTGTAGGAAGAGCAGCTTTGATACGGGTATCATCTGTGATCTCGCCAGCTTTCAGTGGTACATTGAAGTCACATCTTACAAGGACTCTCTTGCCCTTTGCGTTGATATCATCAACAGTTTTCTTATTTAATGCCATGTTTTTATTCTCCGTTCTGCCTTTTCGGCAATTTTAAACCCGAAGAAAAGGAAATGACTTTCCAGCCGGTTGTTTCATACTCCGCAGCTGCATAAAACAGCGGAACCCTTTCCTTTTCTTCTTATTCGTCATAATGAAAAAAGGTCCGGCCCTACCAGGCCGGACCCTTTCACATAAACTAAGATAGATTATGCTAACTCAGAGAAGTACTTGATTGTACGAACCATCTGAGATGTGTAGCTGTTCTCGTTATCATACCAAGAAACAACCTGAACCTCATACAGATCATCACCGATTGGGTTAACCATTGTCTGAGTAGCATCGAATAAAGAACCGAATCTCATACCAACGATATCAGAAGATACGATCTCGTCCTCATTGTATCCGAAGGACTCATTAGCTGCTGCCTTCATAGCTGCGTTGATGTCTTCCTTAGTAACGTCAGACTTCTTAACAACTGCTGTAAGAATTGTAGTAGATCCTGTAGGGGTTGGTACACGCTGTGCAGATCCGATTAACTTTCCGTTCAGCTCTGGGATTACAAGACCGATAGCCTTTGCAGCACCTGTGCTGTTTGGAACGATATTAACTGCAGCTGCACGGGATCTTCTTAAATCACCCTTACGCTGTGGTCCATCAAGAGTCATCTGATCACCAGTGTAAGCATGGATTGTTACCATGATACCAGACTGGATTGGAGCAAACTTGTTAAGAGCATCTGCCATTGGAGCTAAGCAGTTTGTTGTACAAGAAGCTGCAGAAATGATTGTGTCAGAAGCCTTTAATGTCTCGTGGTTTGTATTGTAAACGATTGTAGGAAGGTCGTTTCCTGCTGGTGCAGAGATAACTACCTTACGAGCTCCGGCATTGATATGAGCCTGAGCCTTCTCCTTGCTTGTATAGAATCCAGAGCACTCTAATACAACGTCAACCTTTAACTCACCCCATGGGCAATTGTTTGCATCTGGGAAAGCGTAGATCTTGATTTCCTTACCACATACTGTGATAGAATCATCGCTTGCAGAAACTTCATCTGCATGCTCGTACTTACCCTGTGAGCTATCATACTTTAATAAGTGTGCTAACATCTTTGGGCTTGTTAAGTCGTTGATTGCTACTACTTCGTATCCTTCTGCTCCGAACATCTGTCTGAAAGCAAGACGACCGATACCGCTCTTATGCTTTGGGATACACATATGCACACGCATCACAGCGGAGACAGTGACGCATTGATGCCTGACATGATCCAGGCCGCTGTACGACAGAACCTGGATGGCATCTGTTTTACCGATCATTTTGATTATGATTACCCGGATGATCCCAATCTGTTTCTTCTGGATTTTGATTCCTATATAAAAGAAGTCCGCAGTTTTCAGGACACCTGCCGTGACCGTCTTTCCATTCGTCTCGGAATCGAAGTCGGTCTGCAGCCCCACATCACGGAAATCAACCGCAAAGCGGTGACCGGACATCCGTTTGATTTTGTCATCGGTTCCTCCCACGTTGTTCACGGAATCGATCCCTATTACCCGAAATACTATGAAGGACGCTCCGAAAAAACTGCTTACCGCGAGTACTTCGAATCCATTCTGGAAAACCTGAACACCTATTCCGACTTCGATGTATACGGTCATCTCGATTATGTTGTCCGCTACGGTCCGGAAACCGTTTCTATACATATGAGGCCTATGCCGATATCATTGATGAGATTCTGCGTAAACTCATTTCCATGGGAAAAGGGATCGAAGTCAACACGGCAGGATTCAAATACGGGCTGGGACATCCAAACCCGACCGAAGCTGTTCTTTTACGCTATCACGAACTCGGGGGAGAGATTCTGACACTCGGAGCCGATGCCCATGTGCCGGAGCACGTTGCATATGCGTTTGACCGTCTCCCTCAGATTCTGCGGCATGCAGGCTTCCGGTACTTTACAGTCTTTACCGGCAGAAAGCCGGACTTCCTTCCGCTTCCGGAATAGCGAAAATAAAGGATTAATTCCAAAAATTTCAAAATAGGTATTGCAAAATCCGAATAACACGGTATAATGTAAGTATTGAATGGTGTTATTTAAATATAGCATGCACGTACGCAAATGAGTATGTAGTTCAATTTTATTAAACAATTATCTAATTAACTACTCAGTTACTCAATTTCCTTTAAGTAACTAAGAAGGAGCAGGTTTCCTCGCCTGCTCCTTTCTTTGTTTTTGGGCTTCTGTCCTGATTCTTATATACCTGCTGTCTTTTCGCGGTTGCTCCCCGACCTCTTTTTTATAAAGGTAAGAACAGCAAGCAGGAGCATGAGGCTGATGCCAAGTGCTACCCACCAGATCTGTACCAGTCCCGCAATGATATAGCCAATGATACATACCACAGCAACAACCGCTGCATACTGCATCTGCGTTGTCACATGGTTGATATGGTTACTCTGCGCGCCGGCCGAAGACATAACCGTTGTATCCGAAATCGGTGAAATATGATCCCCGCAGACGGCACCTGCCAGCACTGCGGAAACCGCAATGATCATCATTTCCAGATGATCTGCCCCCGGAAACATGGCGATTGCAATCGGAACAAGAATCGCAAATGTTCCCCAGCTTGTTCCGGTAGAAAACGCAAGGAACACTGCAACAACAAACAAAACAGCCGGAAGGAACAGGCTTGCAGAAGCACTCGTTCCAACGATAGATTCCACAAATGTACCAATCTGCAGAGCATCTCCCATCCCCTTTAAGGTCCAGGCAAATATCAGTATTCCGATCGCCGGGATCATCAGCTTAAAGCCTTCCACAAAACTCTCCATGAATCCTTTAAACGTAACCACCTTTCGCGGAAGATACAAAAACAGCATGACAAAGACCGTGACCATGGTTGCAAAAATCAGGCTGGTCTCCGCATCACATCCTGCAAATGCACTGACCACATCGGTCGCACCGCCCAGAAATCCGGTATAGATCATGGCACCAATTGCAGAACCGATCAGAACAATCACCGGAAGAAGCAGATCAATCACTTTTCCGTTGGAAGAAATATCTTCTTCCTTAACCTTTTCAAACTCTTCCCCGCCGCTGGTAAACAGATCTCCTTTTGCAGCATTCTCCTCATGTTTTTTCATGAGTCCGAAATCAAAACCTGCAATAATCACAAAAAATACCATGACAATCGTCAGAATCGCATAGAGATTGTACGGAATTGTTCGCAGAAACAGCTGAAATCCCGTAATCCCGGCATCTTTCGGAACATACGAATTGACGGCTGCCGCCCAGCTGGAAATCGGCGCAATGATGCAGACCGGCGCAGCGGTCGCATCAATGATATATGCCAGTTTTGCGCGGGATACTTTGTAGCGGTCAGTTACCGGACGCATCACAGATCCGACGGTCAGACAATTGAAATAATCATCCACAAAAATCAGCATTCCAAGTCCTGTGGTTGCCAGCATTGCGCTCTTTTTTGACCTGATCTTGCTGCCGGCCCATCTTCCATAAGCAGCTGAGCCTCCTGATTTTGACATCAATACAATAATCATTCCAAGCAGCACATCAAAAATCAGAATATTCAGATTCATGCTGTCTTTCATAATCGAAAACAGGGCATTGAATGCATTCCACGGATGAAATCCGGTATATAACAGTGCTCCGACCGCCACTCCAATAAACAGGGAACTGTATACTTCCTTGGTGACAAGTGCCAGTATGATTGCCAGAAGAGGCGGCACCAGTGACCACCATGTTCCGATAAAAATAGATGTATCCATTTTCCAGATTGTTCCTCTCTTATGCCTTTATTTTGTATCACTATTTTAACTTGAACTGCTGCACCAGATCATTCAGAGAATCAGACTCTGCAGAAAGCTCCTGACTGGTTGCGGAAGATTCCTCTGCGATTGCCGCGTTGCTCTGTACAACCTCGGAAATCTGGTTTACACCGGACTCTGCCTGCTTGATCTGCTCTGCCTGTGTCTCGGAAAGCTGTGCCAGTTCCTGGGATTTCTTTGCCACTTCATTGATTCCCTCTACAAGAGAAATAATCGTCTGGGAAGTCACATCAACTGCCTGATTGCCGTTTTCGATTTCCTGAATAGAGTTCATAATCAGCTCACGGGTATTGACTGCAGACTGTGCACTCTCATCCGCAAGTTTTCCGATCTGGGATGCAACTACGGCAAAGCCCTTGCCGGCTTCTCCTGCACGTGCAGCCTCAATGGATGCGTTCAGGGCAAGCAGGTTCGTCTGCTCCGCGATCTCCTCGATCTGTCCGATGATTGTCTCAATCTGCTTGGACATATGGCTGATTCTCTTCATTGCTTCGGTAACTGCATTCATTTCCTTCTGTGTCTTATCTGCTTCCTGTGCATATTTTACAGATAATTCGTAAGAAGCCTGTGCACTCTCATGTGTGTGCTCAACCCCTTCTGTGATATTGGCAAAGGATGCCAGAAGTTCTTCCACTGCACCTGCCTGATCGGTAGATCCCTCTGCCAGTGTCTGTGATCCCTCTGCCAAATTGGTAGAACCTGCAGATACCTGGGAAGCAGCCTCCTCAATCCGGTGCATCGTCTCATTCATATCGGTGTTCATGACATGGATTGCATCATTCATTGCCGCAAACTCACCCATATATTTCTCCGGAATTTTGGAAACACCGGTATAATCGTTGTGAGCCATCAGATCCATACGGTGGTTGACATCCTGAATAACAGCTGCCAGGTTCTTTGCCATCTCGCGTGCGACAACTACCATCTCGGAAATCTCATCCTCTGATGTCATCTCCGGGAACTCACTGGAGAGATCCCCCTTTGCAAATGTATCAAAACGGGCACCCAGCTGATCCAAAGGATCAACAATATTCTGTGCAAGCACTCTGCCGATCCGGCGGGCTGCAAAAATTGCAAGTGCAATAACCGCAATAATTGCAATAAGTGTGATCAATTCTACCATTGTAAGAATTTTCTCTAACTTATCTCCATGCTCGGTATTTGCATCCATCAGTTTCACCATATCCTGATAAATCTCCTCATAGATCGGTGCCACCTGATCCTGTGCCATCTGCTGTGCTTCATGGCGCGCATCAATATCCTGTGTATTCTTTCCTTTTTCCAGTACAGCATCACAGGTGTCAAAATAATCGTTCAGTTTTTCTGTGATACTATTATAAATTTTCTCCTCATCCGCAGATGAAACCGTATTTTTTACCTCTTTGGTATACTGCTGACAGGATTCCTTCTTCTTCTCATAATTTTCTGCGCAGCTGTTCACAAGGTTTTCATCCTGATATCCGATCGCAGCACGCAGATAACTTCTCGTATCGGCAAACGTAATCATCATCTTGCCGATATCCCCCTGTGAAAAACCGTAATTTTTCAATGCATAATTATAGCGGTTGTTGACCACAATTCCGGATACGGCTCCCACAACACCGGAAATGCTAACAATCAGGGCACCATCACAATTGCAGAAGAAATTCGTTCTTTTAATCTCTTCTTATTTAACTTTTCAATCAACTTTTGTATCATATAAGTTTCCTCCTCAAACGGGTTCTCATTTGTTTAGATATTTTTTCAGAATTTCTTCCGTCATCTCAAACGGATAGTTCTTTAACTTGGCAGGATTCTGCAACAGTTTCTGCACATCCTCCTCCCACAGTTCCTCCGGGATCTGTGGTTTGCCCAGCAGCTTGTCCAGATAGGCGATAAATTCAGCCCGGTTCTCAAATCCAAGCAGCTCAAGCACCTCTGCCACCCGCTTCTGATTATTGTAAAAACGCAAAAATCCCGGCAGGAAAAATCCGACTGCCTTTCCATGCGGAATGCCAAGCTCATATGTGACCGGATAACTTAATCCGTGCGGAATACTGGTACCGGTATGTGCAATCGCCATACCTGCCACAACCGATGCATGCATGAATGTTTCGTATCCTTCATCCGGAATCTTAATCCCGGAAGAAAGCAGGTATTCCTTTGCACTGCCCCAGATCCGAAGACCTTCCGCTGAATATATCCGGTTATATGCATTTGCATTAGTATTCAGATATGACTCAATCAGATGTGCCAGCGCATCCACACAGGTGCTGACCATATTCTCATAAGAAGAAGTCTTTAAATATCCGGCATCCACAAATGCCAGATCCGCAAACCATTTGTGTGCGATTGACTGCTTGGTATGTAAGTCGTGCCGTGTCAGAATCGCATAAGGCGTCACTTCCGATCCCGTACCGGATGTGGTCGGGACTGCTGCAACCGGATAGCCCTGCATCAGCTCCGGATGATAAAGACGCTCCTCTGCATGATCGATTGCCGATGGATTCGCTGCCAGAAGCGAAATCGCCTTGGACGCATCCATCGGAGAACCGCCTCCCACAGCCACAAAGAAATCCACCTGTTCTTTTACTGCAATGCCCGCTGCCACAGCCACGGTCTCCACAGAAGGATTCTCTTCGATCTCATCAAAAATCACATAGGTCTGCCCGTTTGCCTGCAATGCCTGTTCAACTGCTGCAAGCGAACCATTGATGCGGCTGGAATGTTTTCCCGTCACAATCATGGCTCTGCTTCCTAATGCTTTTAACTCTGCACCGTTTTCCGAAACACAACCGCTGCCAAAAAATACCTTCGTCGGCATATACAATCTCATGTTTCTTCTCCTTTATGCGTTGCACATCTCTGTAACAACTTCATTGATCACCTTTCCGTCTGCCTTTCCTTTCAGCTCCGGCATAATCGTCTTCATGATCTGTCCCTTGTTCTTCGTTGCAATCACATCTGCAAACTTTTCCTTAACAATCGCAGTCACTTCCTCTTTCGAAAGCATCTTCGGTGCATATTCTTTCATAATGTCATAACGTTTTCTGTACTCCTCCAGCAAATCGGTACGGTCTGCCGGGCAGGAATCGATCTGTTCCTGAACGGTCTTTAATTCCTTCATGATTGTGGCATTGACCATATCCTCCGGAATGTCATCTCTGCATCCGGCATCAATGGCATTTTTCTTCACTGCCGAAACCAGAGACGAAATTGCATCCTTCCGTTCCTTGTCGCGCGCTTTCATCGCTGCCATCATATCTTTGCGTAGCTGTTCCATCTGCATAATTTCCTAACCTCCATGCCTATAAAATTCAGATAACTACATTATACTACGCTTCGGGCTGATAGCAAAGAATAACCTTACATTTTTTAATTATATTTATGAATTTTTTTCTGAAACTCCCGAATATCCTTTGCAATTTCACCACTGAGCAGGAGCATACAGATCAGATTCGGGATTGCCATCAGCGCATTGGCAATATCCGAGAAACTCCATACCAGATTCAGTGTCTGTGTACATCCGAAATACACAACAAAGGAAAAAACAAGGCGGTATACCATATTAAACCGGTGCGTTCCCAGCAGATATTCAAATGCTTTTTCCCCGTGATACTCCCAGCCGAGTATTGTAGAAAACGCAAACAATGTAATCCCGATTGTCACAAGCCAGCCCCCGGCCGATCCCAGAACCGTCTCAAATGCCGCAATTGTAACATCCGAACCGGTCAGCATATTCCCGGCAGCATCGGTCATGCCAAGGACACCGGAAGAGGCAATCGCAAGTCCTGTAATCGTACAGACAACAATCGTATCCCAGAAGGTTCCCGTCATATTGATATATCCCTGACGCACCGGGTTATCCGTCGTTGCAGCCGCTGCCGTAATTGCCGCAGATCCCATACCGGCTTCGTTGGAAAATACACCTCTTGCCACACCATAACGCATTGCATTCATCATGGAAGCGACAATCGTTCCGCACAGACCGCCGCCTACCGCTTTTACCGAAAATGCCATCTGAAAAATCATCAAAATGCCTGCCGGCAGATTCGAAATATTTCCGATAATGACAATAACGCCACAGATCACATAAAAAATCGCCATCAGCGGAACGACCACCGAAGAAACCTTTGAAATGGATTTGATACCGCCGACAATGATCAGCAGGGCAAGCACCGTAATCACAATTCCGGTCAGATGGGTCGGCACATGAAATGTCGTATGTAATGCACCGGAAATCGAATTTCCCTGTGTCATATTGCCGATTCCAAACGAAGCAATCACAGCAAAGAGTGCAAATAACCACGCAAGAACCGCTCCAAATCTTTTATTCTTCAGTGCCTTTTTCATCGTGTACATCGGGCCGCCGCTCATCTCCCCTTTGGCATTGATCTCACGGTATTTGATCGCCAGCATACATTCACTGAACTTCGACGTCAGACCAAATGCAGCAGAGATCCACATCCAGACCAAAGCTCCCGGGCCACCGGAAACCATCGCCGTCGCAACCCCCACAATGTTGCCCGTTCCGATTGTGGCGGCAAGTGCTGTGGTCAGTGCCGAAAACGGAGACACATCGCCCTCGCCACGGCTTTTCGTCCGCGCCTCTTTGCTTAACGTACTTTTGAGTGCATAACCGAGATTTCTCCATGTCAGAAACCGCGTGCGGATCGTAAGGAAAATTCCGGTCCCCACAAGCAGAATCAGCATGACCGGTCCCCAGACAAAATCGTCAATTGCTGTAATCACATCATTTAACTTTTCCATAACCTCATCCCTCCTGTTTTCGAATAAAAAAAGGGGCAGTGTCTGAACAACATCGCCCTTTGTTTTTTATATCCTATGAAATTTGTCTTTATATTATACTTCCGAAAGGAATCTGTCAACTGGTTTATGCAACAACGTCCACTTCGTCATCCTTCTGACGCAGAATCCTTGCCGTTTCCATCCCATTCTTTCCCGGCATCTGGATATCCAAAAAGAGCATATCCGGCTTACAACCACTTGCAATCAGTTCATCACCCGATAAATATGTTTCTATCACTGCATCCGGTAATAATTTCTTTATTTTTCTTCTAATATCAAGCCTATAGATTTTTCATCATCGCAGATTGCAATTTGCATCCTGACAATAGTATTCTCAAAAATATATTCTCCCCGAAAATGCCACATGCGGTAATTCATAAAAAATACTGTCCCCCGGACAGATCGGACGATACAGAGGATCTGCCACAATGATCCCTGCACTTTTAAGTGCCTCTTCCATTGCTTCCTCTCCAAGCACCATTTTATCTTTTTCACCGAGCAAATCCGCACATTCCTTTAACGGACACAGTACGCGGGCGGCACGACCATATCTTTTTTCAATCCCTGCTGCTAATGATCCCATAGTGACAGGTTCTCCGACCAGCGTGATATCTGCCTCCTGCTGCATGCGGTTCTGCAAATATACAACCGCCGGCTCTGCCTGCCGTGTGGCTGCACGTTCCAGTGCATTTGAAATATCTTCTGCCAGCCAATCGTTTGGTGTTCCGATCACATATGGTATTTTGTACTTCTCCCAGAGTATCTTTGCCACACGGAGTCCTACTGCCGAAACAACCAGATTAACGTCTGCCTCCGCTGATCTTTGCAACGTTTTCAAATCATCGCCCATCGCCCACACAGACATAACCTGCCATCCGTATTTCTGCAGATTCTCTTTTAAGGTTTCTGCATTTTTCTGTGGTCCGAAATCAAGTGGTGTCACACCTAACAGATTTACCGTGCGCGAAGAGGGATCTCTATTCTCCTGCCTGTCCGGTTCTCTGACAAACCGCTTTGCGATTTCTTCGAGTGCAATGCCCGCTCCATACACATAATCATTCATCCCGTTCGTCGGCACGGAAAATGCCGGAATTCCGGTTTCTGTCTCAATCACACGCGCAATTGCAGGAAAATCCGTACCATTCATAAATGGAATAGGCGAACCTGCCAGCGCGATAAATTTGGGATGCAGTTCACGGGCTGCATACTCGATATCATCAATAAATTTTCTGTCATTTCCCATGATCGCGTCAATTTCTGTAAGTCCCGAGATAAAAATAAGACTGTCCTGATCGTACCAGCGGATTTCATCATGCGTATTGTAAGTAGAGTTGCATCCGGAAGGATCATGCATAACTGTCATTCCGCCAAGTTCATACAGTGCAGAACAGACCCCTGACACATCGGCCGTATAAACCGGTATAATTCGATAAGATTGTCTCATAGACAGCACTCACACCCCCATCCTTTTTGTACAACAAGTTTTTCTGTATCCTTTTCATTGAGATATGCATCCATCATCAGCTCTGCGGTTCTTCGAATACCGTCAAATCCATACAGACCTTCTCCCTGTACCAGATTGACAAAGTGACGGCTTCGGCCAAAATAGGCCGCTTTCTGTCCGATTGCCAGCACTTCCCCGCTTGCACCTCTTGGCAGTACACGCATCTTCACCTGAATCGTTGCGATCAGCTCAAGTTCCGGTGCATGCTCCTGCAGCCAGAAAAAATCTGCTTTTTCTTCCGGACTGATACTGTCCAGATAAACAGCTTTCACACAAAAGCCATGTGTCAGAAGCAGTTTTGCCAGTCCAAGTGGTCTTGGATGATACAGATAATCCAGAGTGACCGGCATATCCCCGATCAGATTTTTTGCTTTTGCCAGAGCCTCCTCACAGGACTCCTGCTCGCGGGCCAGCTCATCTTCTGTCAGTTCCGGCAGTCCGAGTGCATCGGTCAGCTGCTTTAACTGCTTTCTGATCTCATCATAGTCAAAACTGCCGGGCAGATACAGAGATTTTCGTCCCAGGCGGCCTGCCTGTGCCTCCATCCCGTATTTTCCAGCCGGATAGCAGTCGATAAACAGGCATCCCCTGCTCATATCCAACAGTTCCTGCCAGGTTTTACATCCGGGCAGTTCCAGCACCTTATAATCATATCGTTTTAACAGACGCTTAATATCACTGTTCTCATCCAGAACAAAATCACTGCCAAAGACAGATACTGTTTTAGCGTCCGGCTCACAGCCCAAAAGAGGATCATACATTGCTTTCCGCAGCTTCTGGTCCGGTGTCAGTCCATGTTTTTGCATAATCGGGTCATATAACAGCGGATAAAGCAGATGTCAGGAAAACGATGCTCTAGTTCCCTGTAAATATAGTTCAGATTACTTCCCACAAAATGATGCAGACAAACGGTAAAAAGCAGAACCGCCTCAGGATGGTCCTTCCGTTTATTCAACACATCCGTCACACCCTCGATGGTAATATCCTCCAGATTGCCGCTTAGCAGATTCTGCTCCTCCACAAGAACAAAAGAAAAACGGTCTGCTGCATTCATTTCTGCCGCAGTCAGTACAACACCACGCATACAGTTCTCCGCACAGACATAGATCTGGATAGATTCCGGAACCTGCATTCCCGTATGCACAATATTCCAGTTGCCATGCACCGGCGAATTATACTCCAGTGCCGAAACAAATGGTGTTGGAAATGAGGCATCTTTTATTTTTACCACAGCATCTTTCGAATCAACGGTTTCCCCCACACGACGTAACATTACGCTTCCTCCTGTATATATCCGGACCTTACCTTATCGCTTTTCGCTTCCAGAATGCCACCGCATATGCGATACATCTGCATGGCAAGCGCACGGTATTCGTCTGCCATTTCACCTGTTGGATAACACTCCATCAATGTTTTTTTCTGCTCCTCTGCCAGTGCCACCTGCCCGCTGTGTGATAGTGTACCAATAACAGCTGTGTGAAAATCGTCTGCCAGTTCTGCCACTTTTTCCTCTTCCCGCGGGACATCCCTGCGATTTAAAATGAGTCCGCCAAGCCCGGCATATCCACGGTTTTTAAAATTTTCCACTGCCATGGCAATATTTGCAGCTGCATGAATTGCCATGTTTTCCCCGGAGGTAATAATAAATATTTTGTCAGCATAACCGCCCCGCATCGGCATGGAAAATCCACCGCATACCACATCTCCGAGTACATCATATAAAACCACATCCGGTTTGTATACATCATATGCGCCAAGCTCTTTTAACTTTTCCAGTGCCGTGATGATACCACGGCCGGCACAGCCAAGTCCCGGTGTCGGCCCACCGGCCTCCACACAGATAACACCGTTATACCCAATGCGTATCATATCCTCCAGCTGCAACGCCTGCTTTTTCTCATTATATAAGTCGAGCACGGCCGGCACAGCCTCTCCATGACGGAGCAATATGGTAGAATCTGCTTTCGGATCGCATCCGATCTGCATCACCTTAAGCCCCATTTCTGCCAATGCAGCCGCTACATTTGAAACGGTAGTGGATTTTCCGATTCCGCCTTTTCCATATACTGCTATCCTGATCAATCCTGTGTTCCCCCTTCTGCCGGAGTAATGACATTCGAATATGCAGTCTTTGCGAATACGCCTTTTAAATGTCCGATTTTTCCGGAAAGTGCACTGATCGTGTCCTGTGGTGCATCAATGACAATGCTTATGATGCTGATTCCTTTTGCGCGGTATGGTATGCCCATTCTGCCTACAATATACTGACGTGCTTCATGAAGAAGGATATTTAATTCTTCAATGGCATCTTCCTGTTCTACAATAATTGAAATAACTGCCACTCTGGTGTCCATGCCCTGATTCCTCCTGTTAACAGATTCTTGGTAAAAGCTCTCCCCCCGGCTGTGGAAGCAGTGCCTGTGTGCCGATCTCTGTCTCCATTATAACTCTTCCCGGTTCCTCTGCGATCACTTCACCAATGATCGCTGCATCTGCGGAATATGGACATTTTTTCAATGTTTCTACAATGCCCTCTGCCTCTTCCTTTGGTGCCATGATGACAAGTCTTCCTTCGCATGCCAGATATAAAGGCTCAAGTCCAAGCATCCCGCAGACTCCTTTTACTTCCGGCCGTACCGGAACAGCCTCTGCATTTAAACGGATGCCTACGCTGCTCTGACCTGCGATCTCATACAGGACTGTTCCGACGCCGCCTCTGGTCGCATCACGTATCACATGCAGGTTGTGTGTGGTATCCATGACTGCCTTTACGGTCTTCCACAAAGGTGCACAGTCACTGGTCACATCCGCATCGATGCCAAAATCTTCCCGCTCTAACAGGATCGTACATCCGTGCCGTCCGATATCACCGGTTACGATGATTGCATCTCCGGGCTTTGCCAGTTCTCCGCCGACGGTCACTCCTTCTTCGATCTCCCCCATTCCGGTCGTGGTGATAAAAATTCCATCCACCTGTCCTTTTCCGGCAACCTTTGTATCTCCCGATACAATATGTACCCCGGCCTCTTTTTTGCTGTTTTTTCCATGGCAGCTGCGATTTCTTCGAGTTTGTCCATTGGAAATCCCTCTTCAATTACAAAAGCGCAGGTAAGATAAAGCGGTTTTGCACCCATACAGGCAAGATCATTTACCGTTCCGCAGATAGACAGTTTTCCGATATTTCCACCCCGGGAAAAATGCTGGAGATACGATAAATCCATCGGTAGACACAGCCATTCTTCCTGCCGGCGGATTTAATACCGCTGCATCATCTGCCGTCAGATCATTGTTTACAAAATGCGCCTTAAACACCTGATCAATCAATTCGGATGTCTGCTTTCCACCGGCACCATGTGCCATCGTTACTGTTTTATTTTCCATGATGTTTTTTCCTTCTTTCTTATGAATACTGATAATATGCAGAGCAGGCTCCCTCACCGGACACCATGCAGGCGCCGATCGGATGCTGCGGTGTACAGCCTTTTCCGAATACTTTACAATCGGATGGTTTGCATTTTCCCTGCAGTACATCGCCACAGCGACAGGCCGGGTTTGGTTTTCCTTCAATTTTCGGCATCTGATATTTGAGACGTGCATCGAACTCCTGCCACTCCTGTCTTAATTTCATGCCGGATTTCGGAATAACACCCAGCCCTCTCCATTCGCAGTCACAGGCTTCCATCATCTCATCTACAAGCGGCTGTGCCTCCCTGCTTCCATCCTGTGTCACCACACGTGGATAACAGTTTACAAAAAATCGGCTTTCCTTCCTGAAATTTTACCAGTGCAACCGCCAGTGCTGTCATCAGTTCTTTTGCCGTAAATCCTGCCACAACACCGCTGACCCCTTCTTCGGTCAGAGCTTCGCAAAGACGTGTTCCCGTAATGGCATTGACATGTCCCGGATATAAAAATACATCTGCACTGTCCTTTAGTGCCTCATACGCCTGAGGCATGGTTTTGTTTGCCACCAATATAGAGTAATTATCCAGTCCATCTTCTCTTGCCGCCTTTACGGAAAGACATCCTGCCGGTGTCGTTGTCTCAAATCCGACCGACAGAAATGTCACCTGCTCATCCGGATGTTCTCCGGCATATTTTTCCGCATCTGCCGGAGAATACACAACATGGATTTTCGCTCCCTGTTCTCTGGCTCCCGCAAGGCTCATATTGGTTCCCGGCACTCGCACCAGATCACCAAATGTACAGATTGTAACTCCTTTTTCCAATGCCAGATAAATAGCTTCATCAATAAAACTAACCGGAGTTACACATACCGGACATCCCGGTCCGGAAATCAATTCTACCTGTTCTGGCAGCAATTTACGGATTCCCAGCCGGAAAATCTCATGGGTATGTGTGCCGCACACTTCCATGATCCGCACATCCGGGCCATCATAATTTTCAATGATCTCTCTGGCTGTTTTCATTATAAAAATTCCTCCATGAGCTGCTCGGTTTCACTGTCATCCTCATCGGTGATTTTTGCAATTGCTACACCTGCATGCACCATAACATAATCTCCCGGCTCCAGATCTTCCAGAAGCTGGGCAGAAACCTCTCTTTTTGCACCGCCTGCATCAATAACTGCAGTACCATTGCTGATCTTTACTACTTTCGCAGATAAACCTACACACATCTTTTTATCCTCCTATTTCTGTAATTGATACATCCCATATGCTGCCTGTCCGATTGCAATTCCTCCGTCATTCGGCGGAATCATACGGTGCCGCAGCACTTCGAATCCTTCCTGTAACAGTCGTTCTTCTGTCAGACGCAGCAGTAACCGGTTTTGGAATACGCCACCGCTTAAGGCAACTTTATCCCTGCCACTGCTTTCTTTTGCTTTGATACAGGCAGCTGTAATCATTTCTGCCAGTACCTGATGAAACCGATATGCCAGCATCCCGGTGTCTTCGCCCCGCATTTTTGCTTCTGTAATCTGCTGCACCAACATCTGTGTATTTAAAACGAAACGCTCTTTTGTTTCATGCAGCAGTATATCCTTATTTTCCTTTTGCTCCTGTGAGATATTTGAGAGGTTCTGCTGCTCGTATGCCTCTGCTGCAAACTGCAATGCCGTCGATGCTTCCCCTTCAAATCCTGACCTGCGCCTGATCCCGAGTATCGCACTGACGGCATCAAAAAGCCGTCCTGCACTGGTTGAAGCCACCGCATTAATCTTCCGGTCTGCCATGGTGAACTGTACCCTGCTTTCCTGTTCGCTGCAAAGACCCAGTGTTTCCATGATCTCCCATGCCCTTTTGCGATCTTTCGTATATCCGTAAATCATAGAGACCGCAATACGCCAGCCCTCTTTTGCAGAAGCATCGCCCCCCATCTGTAAAAACGGGGTAATACTTCCGAATCTTGTAAAATTCCCATAATCCGCCAGCAGGATCTCTCCGCCCCAGATTGTGCCATCCGTTCCATATCCGGTTCCGTCAAAAGCGACTCCGATGACCGGATCATGACAGTCATTTTCTGTCATACACGATAATATGTGTGCATAATGATGCTGCACTCTTATCACCGGATATCCAAGTTCTTCCGCTACAACCGTAGAATTGTATTTTGGGTGCAGATCACAGACCACAGCCTGTGGCTTTACTTCCAGCAATGTCTGAAACCGGTGAATTGTCTCCTGCAATGCCTTTACCGTTCTTAAGTCCTCCAGATCTCCCACATATGGAGACGGATAAAAACGGCTGTCCACACCGATACAAAAGGTATTTTTCAATTCCCCGCCAACCGCGAGCACCTGTCCTTTCCAGTCTGCTTTTGTCATAAACGGCAGCGGTGCATAGCCTCTGGAACGCCGGATCATGTACGGTTCATTTCTGTAAAAATCCATCACCGTATCATCTGCCCGTATCCTGATTTTGCGGTTATGTGACAGCATCGCATCACACAAATGGGATAATTCGGCAACAGCTTCCTCATCCTCACGACAGATCGGTGCACCGGAAGTATTTCCACTGGTCATCACCAGAAGATCCGGCATCTCGATACCATCATCATACTGAAAAATCAATAACTGCACCGGTGCATAGGGAAGCATCACACCAACTTTTGGATTGTTCGGTGCCACCGAAGATGCCAGCCCGCCATCGCTTCGTCTGTCCAGTAACAGAATCGGTTTCTGATGTCCGGTAAGAATCGCCTCCTGCTCCGGCGTCACCACACATTCCCGTTTTACAACCGATTCATCTTTTGCCATAACTGCAAAGGGCTTGGCCGGGCGGTTTTTTAATGTTCTAAGACGACAGACCACTTCTTCATTTGTAGCATCACAGCACAGATGAAACCCTCCGATTCCCTTGATTGCTACAATTTTGCCTTCACGAATAAGCCGGCGTGTATATGTAATTGCGGCACGTCCCCGCTCGGGTCTGCCGATCAGATACACCTGTGGTCCACATTGGTTGCAGCACACCGGCTGCGCGTCATACCGCCTGGTTTTCTCATCCGTGTATTCTTTTGCACAGTCCGGGCACATCGGAAACTCTTTCATACTTGTGCGTTCCCTGTCATACGGCAGAGCATCCAGAATCGTAAGCCTTGGTCCACAGCAGGTGCAGTTGATAAACGGATGCAGATACCGTCTGTCTTTCGGGTCAAACATTTCTTCCTTGCACTCATCGCAGATTGCAATATCCGGGGAAATAAAGATTTCCCCTTTTGTTTTTTCACTTTCGATAATGTCAAAATGTTCAAACTGTTCTGTTGTATCTGCAGTGATATTCTCTGTATTTATCTTCAAAACAGCCGCACGCTTCGGTGGATGTTCTTTCAGACTGTTTAAAAATCCATCGATCTGTTCTTTTGTCCCCTGTGCATAAATTTCCACATAGGGTCCTTTATTGCAAACAGTTCCGTAAATTCCATGGTTTGTCGCATGGCGGCTTACCGTTGGCCGGAAACCAACACCCTGAACGATACCGTATACCCGGATGCGCCAGGTCATCTCATTCTTATACACACTTTTCTCCAATCGTACACGCCCTTATTGCGGGTCACATCTTACAAGACCACCGGCAACTGTTATCTCATCTCTGCAAGATGCCCCGACACCGCAAAATGTATCGTATCCACAAAGATTCCGTCAAATTCCGGTGTCATACGCTTCATACATGGATCAGCGTAAATCACATCATATTCCATGTTTTCCACCAGCCTTATATAATCTTCTTCATCCCGCAGATGCAGATCTGTGTCACTGCAAAGCTCTGGCTTTATCATAAACCAGCTTGCAACTGTCACCTGTGCATCCTTTGCTTTTTTTTGTATCTCTTTCCGGATTGCAGATCCGATCACCTGCTGCTGTACAATAAGTACCTTTTTCCCATGATAATCCATATCGTAAACCAGTTCATCCACCAGCGGATAGCCTGTCTCATACGGTGTTCCATATGTTCGTTCCAGATATTTCGCTGCCTCTAAAGCGGCCGGCGATACCACGATATTTTTTTCCACATTGGAAACCGATTTTACATCATCAAGTCCATTTCCCATTCCAAAGCAGACAGCAGTTTTTCCTTCTGCCGCAAAACGCTCCCGGATACGGTCTGCTGCACGCAGATCACTGATATCCTGCGGTGTCATGCCAAGTATCCCGATTCTGCCCAAAATCACGTCTTCTTTTTCACCTGCAAATACCAAAAACAGTTCCTTCCAGGCTTTTTCTTCCCCCTTGTCATACAATTCCATTCCATCCGTATCCACAGTCATGATCGGCAGATCCACTTTTTTCTCCGTCATACGCTTTAATGCATGGTAATCGGTTCCGATAACGGCCGGAACCGGTGTCCCGATAATCGCTGCAAACTTTGCATCCAGCTTTGTCACGGCATCTGCAAGCTTTGCCACCAGCCTGTCATCACGGCCGAGAATTGCATCCATATCGCGAAGCCCTGCACTAAACAGGGCACTTTTGCTCTCAAACCACCGCGGCTCATCAAATCCACAGATATTTCCGGTACAGCCACCGGCATCGCAAATCACGATAATCCCGCCAAATTCATATAATACAGATACTGCGCCGGACTGATCCGGTGCAAATGGTGTCAGATATTTTCTCAGTCCTCTCATTGTGTTATACCTCCGCCAATGCCTCAAACAGTCTGCGCACACCGGCGTAACCGTATGGCTGCCGTTCTTCATTCCAGAGCACATTTGGACATTCTTTATGATAATATCCGGCATCTTTTCCTATGGTCATATTGACGCCGGACTGACTTTTGTCATAATACAGCATGGTCGGTTCCAGATTGGAAAAAACTTTCGTATCCGGGCTGATTTTTGCCAGTTGTTTTACATAGACAAAGTTTTCACCGGATAATGTTCCATAAATCTCCGACACACGAAATCCATAGTGTACCAATGCAAGTGCCAGTTCGAACGGATCTCCGTTCATCCATTCTCCGACGGCAAATACTGCATCCGGATGTATTTCCCTGAATTTTTCTACCGCCTCCTCTGCTGCCTTACGCGGTATTTCATCCTCAAATTCCACACCCAGTGCAGCGGCAAGAGCACGATACTGACTGGCAATTTTATCGATCTGATATAATCTGCGCAGCTCGATATATGGAATTTTCAGCCGGTCATGAAAATCCTCTGCCGCAAAGCGCGCTTCCGGATGCAGTACCAGATTAAAATTTGCTTCCGACATGGTCTGATACTGTGCATAATCCTTGCACCTGGAAATCTCATGGATTGTTTTTACTCCTGCCCCATGAAGCAGATCATACAGCTCACAGTCATCCACCAGCGGTGAAAAATATCCCAGTAAATTCACCACGTTTCCTTTTTTCTTTTTCGGTTCCAGCAACGAATAAATGGACTGCCGAACATGCACCATCGGAGGTTTTCTGCCCTCTCTGGTCAGTGCATACATATAACAGGGCCTTACCGGAACCCCTGCATATTCCTCTGCCTTGTGACAGACACGCTCCATATCCGTGCCAAGCAGCGCATCCACACAGGTAATACATATCATCACAACAGACGGCTTTTTCTTAAGTCCTTCGCATATTTCCGCTACTGCCTTAGGGATCTTTTTCAGGTGCCTTCCGGTCACAATATCCGTCTCATCCATCAACAGATAATAAAAACGGTTCCTGATAGGCCGCATCGAACTAAGCACCGAGGTATTGCGGCCACAGCATCCCGGAGACACGATCAACATAACAGAATCCGGAACCGCCAGACCTGCACGTTTGACACCAAATCCTTCTGCTCCCGGAGAATTGAATGCCAGCGTTGCAGGGGAACTGTAGATCAGATGTGTATGGGAAATAAGCTGTCTGGGAATGTTATTTTTTCCAAGCTCATCCAGCTCTTTTACCGTACAAAAATATGCTTCCTGTCTCATGCGTTTTCCTCTTCTTTCCATAACAATGTGGCAAGATCAAAGAAACATCTGCTGATTTCAGAGGCCGGATCTCCTTCAATCACAGTCTTTCCCTGCTCTTCCCAGTGAATAATTTCATTACTTCGCGGCACTTCTCCCACAATCGGCACCCCGATCTTTTCTGAAAATGCCTGTACTTTTTCTTTCTCATTTTCCACATTTCTGTGATTTAACACGATGCCAAATACCCGGGCATAACTGCGATCCTCAAAATTTCTGACTGCACTGGAAATATTGTTGGCAGCATACAGTGCCATTTTTTCACCGGATGTAACGATCAGAACCTTATCCGCATATCCCTCACGAATCGGTGCTGCAAATCCACCGCACACAACATCACCTAATACATCATACAAAACCACATCGGGTTTATAATGTTCGAATAGTTCCATATCTTCAAGAAGCTGAAAAGTCGCAATAATTCCACGCCCCGCACAGCCAAGTCCCGGTGTTGGTCCGCCCGTCTCAATGCAGAGGATTCCTCCATAGCCTTCCTTTGAAATCTGCGCCAGCTCATCCGGCTCTTCGTCCTCTTCCCTCATATAATTCATTACCGGACGAAGTGGCTCACCACCAAGTAAATTAATGGTGGAATCCGCTTTCGGATCGCATCCGATCTGAATGACACGTTTTCCCATATTTGCAAAAGCTGCTGCAAGATTGGAAGTCACTGTGGATTTTCCAATACCGCCCTTTCCGTATACTGCTACCTTTAACATGCTATCCTCCTGCTATTTTCAACGCAAAAAACCATCTTTCGGGCAATCTGTCAGAAAGATGGTTCTGTAAATCCTTATTTCTTAACTATTCCTGCTCGGATCATCCTTGCCGTCAGAGTTTTTATTCATTTATATTAAAATTGTTCAACACAATTACCGTCGTATCTTTTTCACCAAATGCTCTGCAGATGAATGAATCAGATGCCGTAATTTTCCCAATCATTTTATCAGCTGTTATACAAATTAGTCAACACGAACTGCATGCTTCACTCCCCTACACCTGCATATTCTAACATATTTAAGCCTATGGCCTGTCCTGTTTTTCATAGGTATACTCTCATGTCATTTTATTTTCTACAGACAGTATACCATAAAAATCAGAAATTGCATCCTCTTCCTTTGCACCAAATAGAAAAAATGACTCTGTGGAATTTGCCCACAGAGCCATTTTTTCTATATGCCTTTTATTTCAGATATCCGTTTGTAACCATATCTACAATCTCACCTGTCGGAATGGAAAATTCGACCATTCCCATATATCCCGGTGCTACTTCATACTTATCAAATACAAGGGTAAGTTTTCCCTTCTCATTGACATAGAAATTCGTCTTATTGCTGATGGACTTGAAATTGAACTTATTGTTTTCATCGTCCACAAAATAGGTAACATCTGCATTCTCTTTCATCTGTGCCCGCATCTGTTCTTTGATATTGTCGGAAATCCGGTCAATATAGCCGCTTCCTTTTTTGAACAGATTTTTCAGAGTGATTTGTTTTCCGGATTTTTTATCCACACTGAAAATCTTTGCATAACTCTGGGAGCCGCCCATAGCAATTACCGTATCAATCCGCAGGCAAAACAGCTTGTCGTTGTCGGTTACAACCTTATATCCGGAAGTAAGGCTCTCATTTCCTTTCTCTCCCTTCTTTATGGCTGCCACATCTTTTTTATAATCTTTGATAAATTTATTCTGATAACTGGATATTGCAGCATTCAGTTTTTCACTTTCGCTTTTCATGACTTTTCCGTCTGTACCTGTAATTTTCACTTTCGGAATCTTTACACTGGCTTCCATCTGTTTGCCCTTCTGGTTGTTGGTATACTTCTTTGCCAGCGATACTTTATAAACCGGCAGACTTGTTTTTGCCTGTGTAACCACCGTTCCTGCTCCCATTGTCACCAGCATTGCCGCAGCAGCTACTGCAATACCTGTCTTTTTTAATACACTACTCAGTTTACTCATTTTATTTTCCTCCTTTTTTGTTTCTATCTATTAGACCATTCATCACACATAAAAGTTTCAGAAATACAAAAATTTCCATTTTATTTTTCTGCTGCCCGGCTTCATTGAAAAAAAACAGGAAAAAAGCTATAATAATATAAGTTTGCCATATAAAAGCAAATACAGATATTAACATAAGAAAGGGCGAAACATATGACTTCAGAACAACAAAATCCACTTGCCGTGGACAAAATTTCTTCGCTGATTCTGCGCTTTTCCGTACCGAGCATTATCGCCATGCTTGTCAGTGCGGTATACAACATTGCAGACCAGCTTTTTATCGGAAATGCAGTCGGCACACTCGGCAATGCCGCTACCAACATTGCATTCCCACTTGCCATGATGTGCACAGGACTTGGACTTCTGTTTGGAATCGGCGGTGCAGCAAGCTTCAACCTTCACATGGGTGCCGGCAAAAAAGAAAAAGCTCCCTATTTTGTCGGAAACGCCATCACAATGCTTCTTACCGTTGGCATCCTTCTTTTTGCCATAACCGAATTATTTTTGAATCCTCTGCTGGTCGGATTTGGTTCCCCTGCAGATGTTCTCCCGCTTGCCCGGCAATACGTCCGTGTGACGGCGATCGGTTTTCCTTTTTTAATTCTTACGATCGGAAGCGGACACTTAATCCGTGCAGACGGCAGCCCAAAGATGGCGATGTTTGTAAACATTTCCGGCGCCGTCATCAACATTGTATTGGATGCCGTGTTTGTTCTGGGATTCCACTGGGGCATGTACGGTGCTGCAGCGGCAACCGTGATCGGTCAGGTCATCTCTGCGATTATTGCGGTCTGCTATCTGTCACACTACCGCACAGTAACCCTGCACTCCGAGCATTTCCGGCCGAATGCTTCCCATCTGGCACAGATCTGCTCACTTGGCATGGCTTCTGCCATCAACCAGGTTGCCATGATGATCGTGCAGATTACGATGAACAACCTGCTAAAGCATTACGGTGCACAGTCCGTTTACGGAGAGTCAATTCCGATTGCCTGTTCCGGAATTGTCATGAAAGTCAACCAGCTTTACTTTTCCGTGATTATCGGCCTGTCACAGGGCAGCCAGCCGATCCAGAGTTTTAACTACGGTGCAAAACAGTACAACCGGGTAAAGGAATCGTATCGTCTGGCGATTACGGTCGGTGCCATTGTATCCATTGTATCCTTTCTGCTGTTTCAGATTTTTCCGCGACAGATCCTCGGTCTGTTTGGCAGCGGAAGCAAAGAATATTTTGATTTCGGTGTAAACTATTTCCGGATTTTCCTGCTGTTTACATGGCTTAATTTTATGCAGCCGATTTCCTCGACGTTTTTCAGTTCGATCGGAAAAGCATATAAGGGAACGTTTCTTTCTCTGACAAGACAGATTTTATTCCTGCTTCCTCTGCTTTTGCTTTTCCCGCGTTTCTGGGGAATTAAGGGAATTCTTTATGCGAGTCCGGTTGCGGATGTGTTATCTTTTGCAGTTGGACTGGCAATGGTTATACATGAATTCCAGTTGATCCGGAAGTTGGAAGTTTCTGAACAGAATACAACGACTTTCTAACATGAAAGTAAAAATATATTTTCCTGCAAAAAAGCGCGCAGCAAAAGGGGGGCACCACTTTTTGCTGCGCGCATTTTTTACTGTTTCAAATCGGCTTTTATTTATTTTTGAGCCCCGATATGAGTTCTCAGCTTATTTTTGATCTCATTCTCAAGCTTCTCCACAAACTCATCCAGTGGAAGAACTGTGGTATCTTTTTCTCCATGCAGACGGAAGGATACGGTTCTGTCTTCTTTCTCATTGAAGCCGACAACCAGAAGATACGGCACCTTCTGCACCTGTCCTTCACGCATACGATAGCCAAGCTTCTCGGATCTGTCATCGAGTTCTACACGGACATCCTTTGCCTCTAATACATCGCAGATTTCCTTTGCATAAGCAGTCAGTTCCTCGTTGTCTGTCTTAACCGGCATCACACGAACCTGAACCGGAGCCAGCCATGTCGGCAGATTTCCCTTGGTCTCCTCAAGAATATATGCCATGAAACGATCGAGGGAACCAAGAATTGCACGGTGCAGAACAACCGGTGTCTTCTTCTCACCATCACGGTCTACATAAGACAGATTGAATTTTGCCGGCAGACAGAAGTCAAGCTGGCAGGTAGAAAGTGTGATCTCATTGCCGACTGCAGGCTGTACGTTTACATCCAGCTTTGGTCCATAGAAAGCAGCCTCTCCAATTTCCTCTGTATAATCAATTTTCAGATCATTCAATACCGTGCGGAGTGCATCCTCTGCCTTGTTCCACATAGCATCATCATCATGATACTTTTCTTTGTTTGCCGGATCACGCAGAGACAGTACACAACGGTAATCTGTAATACCGAAATCCTTGTATGTGCTGAAGATCAGGTCTACTACTCTTGTAAACTCTTCCTTGATCTGTTCCGGTGTTACAAACAGATGGGCATCATTCTGGCAGAAATGTCTACCTCTTTCAATACCCTTTAACGTACCGCTTGCTTCGTAACGGAAATCATGTGCGATCTCACCGATACGGATCGGCAGATCCTTATAGGAATGTCTTCTGTTTGCATAGATCATCATATGATGCGGGCAGTTCATCGGACGAAGAACGAAAGACTCTCCCTCCATCTCCATTGGTGGGAACATGTTTTCTTTGTAGTGATCCCAGTGACCGGATGTCTTGTACAGATTTACGGTACCGACACAAGGAGTCATAACATGCAGATAGCCCAGCTTTCTTTCCTTGTTCTTGATATAATTCTCCAGCTCCTGCCAGATCACATATCCCTTCGGAAGGAACATCGGAAGTCCACGGCCAACCAGATCATCAACCATAAACAGGTTCATGTCCTTTCCGATTTTTCTGTGATCTCTTTCCTTTGCTTCCTCTAAAAGCTTAAGGTGTGCCTCCAGCTCCTCTGCGGTCGGGAAACATACACCATAAATTCTCTGCAGCACTTTGTTTTTGCTGTCACCTTTCCAGTAAGCACCAGAGTGACGGATCAGCTTGAAGTTTCTGCAAAGTTTTACATTGTCTACGTGCGGTCCACGGCACAGATCCGTAAAATCGCCCTGATCATATACGGTAATATTTCCATCTTCCAGATCGGAGATCAGATCCAGTTTATACTCATCATTCTGGAACATTTCCATAGCCTCTGCCTTAGAAACTTCACGTCGCATGATTTTCTTTCCGGATTTTGCAATCTTTTTCATCTCTTTTTCGATCTTTTCGATATCTTCATCGCGGATGACAGCATCTCCAAGATCCACATCATAGTAGAAGCCCTCTGCTACAACAGGTCCTACCCAGAATTTTGCCTGTGGATACAAATGCTTGATCGCCTGTGCCATCACATGGGCACAGGAATGGTTAAGTGTCTTCAGCTCTTCATTTTCCTTAAAGTTTACCATTTTACGTTAACTCTCCTTCTTTTGGTATGGAAATAAAAAAGCACCCCGGATATGCATGACATATCTAAGGGTGCTTTATACACGGTTCCACCTTAATTTTACTCTTTGCTTATAACGCAGCTACACGGTGACGCTTCTTTCGCGCACAGCTCAGGAGTGGTCTTCATGAAATCTTTCCATAAACGGCTCACACCATCTACCGTTCTCTCTGTATGTTTCAATTTCACTACTTGTTCCGTCAATGCTTTTTTCTATTCTTATGCATTGTACCACGTTCTGATTTCTAATACAATAGGGTAATTTTGCTAATCTGCTTTTTCATCCATATAAGTAATTTTCAGATCGAACGACCATGGAATATCGGAAAGATACTGTTCCTTATAATAATTGTTTCCGTTTGTTATTTTTTTCCGGAAGCGGAAGGAATCCGGCGTAAAAATTACAAGCAGATATGTATTTCCTTTCTTTAAGCGATACGTATTTTTTTCAGATTCCATACTGTATCTGGAAATACTGTCTTTTTTCTTCTGCAGTTCCCTCTGGATAGCGCTTGTATACCCTGCCGAATTTTTTATTGCACGCTTCGCACTTCTCGTAAGTTTTTTCGATGCGTTGACATCATACCATACTTTGCCATAACCACTTGCAAAAGTTCTGGAAAGAAACTGATAGTAGGTACTGTTCCATGGGTCATAAATCTCATACCCGCTTTTTAACTCTTTTGGCAGAAACATGAGATAATTGTTATCATTATAGATCACTTCATTCTTGGATTTTCCCTTAAAATCACTTTCCGTAAACTGGTATTTACCGCTCTTTCTACATTGAAATTTTACAAACGAGACATTTTCACCAACACCATCATCATCCACATAACTGGTATTTGCTTTTCCGTCATTCCAGGCACATTGATACTATTCCTGCCCTCTTTTAACGCCGGTACCAGCTGCATCGTGTAATTATACACACTTTTTGAAATCAGTTTTCTCTCATAGGCGCTTGTCTCCATCTGTCTGTAAGTCAGTTTATCGGCATTGGACTTATTTACCAGATTTCCTGTCATCAGTGCTGTAACGGAATGCACCATTGCCGCATCCGCATAATCCATTTCAACCGGTGTCACAGCAAGCGCTGCCAGAATCACAGCCAGAACAAAACAAACTCTCTTTTTCCACATTTGTCTGAGCATAAATAAATAATCCTTTTTTGTTATTATTTTATTCTATCTTTCCGATTCCTTCAAGTACTTTCTGCTCTATTTTCATTATCTCATAAATAAAACCATCAGCCACCTTACCGCAAATGCTGCCACCCAGGCGATCATACACTGCCAGATCACCATGCCAACTGCCCATTTTCGTCCAAGTTCCCGGCGAATGGAAGCAATTGCTGCAATACACGGCGTGTACAACAGACTAAATACCAGAAGTGAAGCTGCCGCTACCGGTGTCAATGCATCCTTTACTGCTCCTCCAAATAAAATTTCCAGAGTTGAGATCACGCTCTCCTTTGCCATAACGCCGCTGATCAATGAAGTACAGATCCTCCAGTCTCCCAGTCCAAGCGGTGCAAAAATTGGAACCAGGCAGTTTGAAATCATCGCAAGAATACTGTCTTTAGAATCTGCCACCAGATTAAAATGCAAATCAAATTTCTGTAAGAACCAGATACAGATCGTTGCTACAAAAATAACGGTAAATGCTTTCTGCAGGAAATCTTTTGCTTTCTCCCACAAAAGCTGCATAACATTTTTCAGCCCCGGCAGACGATAATTTGGCAGCTCCATGACAAACGGAACCGCATCTCCACGGAACAGTGTTTTCCGATACAACAACGCAACCAGGATTCCAATCACAATTCCGGTCAGATACAAAGCACACATCACGAGTGCTCCATACTCCGGGAAAAATGCGCTGGTAAAAAATGCATAAATCGGAAGTTTTGCCGAACAGCTCATAAACGGAGTCAGCAAAATCGTCATCTTCCGGTCTCTCTCACTCGGCAGCGTGCGGGTCGACATCACCGCCGGAACTGTACATCCAAATCCGATGAGCATCGGTACAATGCTTCGTCCGGAAAGTCCGATTTTTCGCAGAAGTTTATCCATAAAAAATGCAACTCGCGCAATGTAACCACTGTCTTCCATCAATGACAGAAAGAAAAATAATGTTACGATAATTGGCAGGAAACTCAGTACACTTCCGACTCCGGCAAAAATACCGTCAATGATCAGTCCGTGAAGCACTTCATTGACTCCCGCTGCCGTCAGCGCATGGTCTGTCACATTAGACAGTGCGTCAATCCCCATGGCAAGCAGGTTCTGTAAAAAAGCGCCGATCACATGGAACGTAAGGAAGAACACCAACAGCATAATACCGATAAAACATGGAATTGCTGTATATTTTCCAGTCAGAATCCGATCAATTTTCTCACTGCGGATGCGCTCCCGGCTTGCCTTCGGCTTTACTACCGTTTTCTCGCACACCTTTTCGATGAAATTAAAACGCATATCCGCAATCGCCGCACTGCGATCGAGCCCACGCTCTTTTTCCATCTGTACAATCAGATGTTCAATTGCTTCGTGCTCATTCTCGTCCAGTTCCAGTTTCTGCAGAATCAGATGATCCCCTTCAATGATCTTAGAAGCTGCAAAACGCAGAGGAATTCCCGCATGCTCTGCGTGATCCTCGATCAGATGGCTGACTGCATGAATACAGCGGTGCACGGCTCCACCAAACTCATTTTCACTACAGAAATCCTGTCGTCCCGGCCGCTCCTGATATTTTGCGATATGCAGTGCATGCCTTACCAGTTCATCCACTCCCTCATTTTTTGCAGCAGAAATCGGAACCACCGGCACACCCAGCATCGCTTCCATCCCGTTTACATCCACCGATCCTGAATTTCCGGTCATCTCATCCATCATATTGAGTGCCACAACCATCGGGATATCCATTTCCAGCAGCTGCATCGTCAGATACAGATTCCGCTCGATATTGGTTGCATCAATAATATTGATGATCGCCTTTGGTTTATCCTCCAGCACAAAATTTCTTGAAACAATCTCCTCACTGCTGTAAGGGGACATCGAATAGATTCCCGGCAGATCTGTCACCAGAGTGTCTGAGTATCCTTTGATCGGTCCATCCTTGCGGTCAACCGTAACCCCCGGAAAGTTTCCGATATGCTGGTTTGAACCGGTCAGCTGGTTAAACAGCGTCGTCTTTCCACAATTCTGATTTCCCACCAGCGCATATGTAAGCCTCGTCTTTTCCGGCAAAGGGTTTCCATCCCCTTTTACATGATACTTTCCTTCTTCGCCCAGTCCCGGATGAACCGACTGATTAATGTTTCTGGCTCCTTCATGCTTTCTGGTACGGGAAGAAATCTGCTCAATTGTAATCTGATCTGCATCTGCCAGCCGAAGAGTCAGCTCATACCCATGGATCTGCAGTTCCATCGGGTCGCCCATTGGGGCAAACTTAATCACCGTCACTTCCGCTCCCGGAATCACTCCCATATCCAGGAAATGCTGGCGTAACGCACCCTCACCGCCTACGGTTTTAATGACTGCACTTTTCCCGATTTCCAATTCTTTTAATGTCATATTGTCTTATCCTTTGCATTCTTTCTTTTGTGTTATTGATAATTTTTCTTAATTATACACGTAAATTACTAAAAGAGAAAGTTTTTCAATAAGAAAATATGGAAAAGAACAAGTCTATAAAGTTAGTTTTTTGTACATGGAAATTGTTTCTTCATTCGTCTCCCCGTAAATAAAATAATAGTCGATCTGATCCTCGCCCAGTGTACTGATGTAAGGCCCATAGGTTTTGATATTACAGAGCAAAACGGTTTCTTTAGCCGCTATCCCAAGCCCATACCCCTTCCTGGATAAAACAAGAGGCATCCGCATAGGCTTTCCTCCAAAAGAAATATACTTTGCCTTTGCACGCAGCACGAGCAGATCCGTAGAAAGAATTCCCTTTGCATTAATCTTTTCCGAAGAATCCCATTCAAAAAATTCCCAGGTCTGCTGATCCATAATCAGGCGCGGTTCCACGGAGCGTTCCTTTAACAGTACCGTCCCATCTGCTGTTTCAAATTGTATGGCACCTGTTTTTTTATCAATCACAGCACTGACTTTTTCCGTGGAAACTTTTAATGCCGTCTTTGACTCTCTGACACTCCACGAAAAAACATCCGTTGCCTCCGGTTTCCAGTAGGTATCCTTGATTTCTGTCATCACACCTTTGACGAAACTTACCCTTATCACCTCGGGTGTCATCGGTGTCAGCCGAAGAATTCCTGCCATACTTGCAATGTCTATATGCTTTTTCGTTTTTTTGGCCCATTTCACCGTATAATTCATGCGGGAATGTCCACGTACCGGTAGCAACCGGTTATCCGGCAGATCCCCAAATGCATAAGGAGACGGATTGATCTGCGCAATCTCCGGAACCTTCGACACCTTTGAAACCGGATGGATGACAGATTTCTCTTTCTCGGGTACTGACTTCTCTGAAACCGGATGGATGACAGGTTTCTCTTTCTTGGGTACTGACTTCTCTGAAACCGGATGGATGTCAGGTTCCTCTTCCTTCGGTGCAGACACCTCGATCCGTTCCGGACGATATAACTTCGCGCATTGCGTTCCTTATCCGCCTCCGTCCGTCGCTGCTGCTCTATTTCTTTTTGCGTAAAGGTTTTCTTTTCATATTCCTTTGCCTTGGTCAGTGTTTCTGATGCAAACACTTTCTGCTTTTTCTCTTTTGAAACCGGATCTGTCAGAATTCTGCTCAGATTTCCGTGATACAACACCACAAGCTCATGCAGCGCGCGGGTTGCCGCAACATACAAAAGTTTCACATGTCCGTTATCTGCCGGATATTTTTTCTGCGTCGGATCATACAAAAGAACCGCATCAAACTCCAGTCCTTTCGTGTAGACAACCGAAAGCACCATAACACCGTCTCCAAATTCCGTAGTCCCCGGGTTACAGTCCACAATCTCCATATAAGATTTCAACTGTTCCGCCAGCTCTGCTGCCTCTTTTTCCTCACGACAGATCACCGCAATCGTTTCATATCCATCTTGCTGCCACTTCCGGATCGTATGTACCGTCTCTTCTAAAAGCGCTGTTGCATCCGGCTGTTTCTCCACCCGCACGGCTGCTCCATGCCGGATAATCGGTTCCACCGGATACACAGCAAAATCTCCATGCCGCAAAATATCATTTGCAAATTTGGAAATTTCCACCGTATTCCGGTAACTTTTCCGCAACAGCCCAAACGCATCATACGTGCCGGTCAGCACCAGTTTCCGCAATTCCTCCCAGTCATTTAGCCCATACCGGAAATGGATGTTCTGGGAGGTATCCCCCATGATCGTGTATGTGCATCCCCGCAGACAATAGTGCAGACAGCAATATGCCATCATTCCAAAATCCTGTGCCTCATCGATGACCACATGACTGGCCTCCCGCACCGGATCAGTTTCCTTGATCCGCTTGTAAATATAGGCAAGCGCTGCAAGATCGTATACATCAAAAGAAGTTTCTGGTATATCTACTTCTTTCCCGGCAACTGCCTGCACCTGTAAGAATTCCCGGTAAAAATCGTAAATAGATGTCTTCCATTTTCCATCTCCAAAAAAAGAAGCATATTTCTTATCCAGTGCCTTTTTTACTTTTGCCGGATAGGATATTTGTTTTCCCAGAACTTCGTTTTCGTATTTGGAATATAAAACCTCGTTGAGCATAAGAATTTTGCTCTGCATGGAAAGATCGGGATGTTCCCGCAGATAAGTATTGATCAGCACATGCCCGACCAGAAGTGTCTTTGTGTTTTCCAGATAAACTTCCTCGTGTGAAATTTCCCTCTGTTCATAAGCTGCACAATATAATTCCAGATCATGAAACCACTCACGGTTTCCTTTCTGCGCATTCTTTTCATCATCTTTTTCCAGGAGGTGAAAACGATATTTCCGTTCATCCCAATCCTCATACAACAGGCGGATGAACAGCTGCTCCATCGTCATCTGTCGGATGCCATACACATCCAGTTCCGGCAATACCCCCGTAATGTAATTCAAGAGTATCCGGTTGCTCCCTATAATATAGAAATCTTCCGGCCGGAAATCATCGCTGTAATTGTATAAAATATAGGAAATACGGTGCATGGCGACGGTTGTCTTTCCCGAACCGGCTACACCCTGTACAATGATATTGGTCTTTGGCGAACGCCGGATAATCAGATTCTGTTCTTTCTGAATCGTTGCAATGATCTCACCGAGCACCGCCTTCTTGTTTTTCGCCAGATACTTTGTCAGAAGTTCATCATTTGCCACCACATCGGAATCAAAAAAATCTTTCAGATGATCATTTTCAATCTCATACGTGCGTTTCCGTTTCAGGTCAATCGTAAAGGTTCCCTCCGAACTGACGGTATACTGACATGGCCCCAGACCACTCTCATAATATACCGATGCAATCGGTGCTCTCCAGTCCAATACGACCGGTTCCGAGTTATTTTTTGCAATTCCCACTCTTCCGATATAGTAAGACTCGTCCCCTTTTACATTCGGATCTTTGAAATCAATTCGTCCAAAATACGGTTTCCTGCGCGCTTTCTCATAACGCACCAGATCATACTCATTTTCCTTCAGACGCGCGGTTGCATTATTCCACAACGCCAGGCCTTTCCTTATCCTGTGCCTCATACACGTCCAGCAGGTCTTCCAGATCCTCGTTCACTTTCCGGATATCTGCTCTGGCGCGTTCAAGATTTTGCTGTGCAATCCCGATAATCTCCTGCAGTTTTTGTTCTTCGGCCTCCCGCGTCAGTCCCGGAAGCATGTTTTTCTGTTCCAAATGTATTACCCTCCTGTAATTTACAGAATGTTTGAAAGACACAGGTTTCGCAACCGGCGTGTCAGGGAAAACGTGCCTGCATCTTTTTTCTGTGCTCCCATAAGGATCGTGATATCCTGTTCCGGCAGATTTGCAAAATATGCGCCCAGCCAGCCATCCCAGCCATATTCTCCCTTTACACAGATTCCCTGCTGCAATTCAGGTGCCACACATCTCCGCATAAAATTTGCATAGGTATACCCTTCCAGTCCGATCCACTGCTGCATTGCCTGCTGCTGGTTTGCCGACATACTGCCAGCTTGTCCCAGGTGCAAATACCAGTGGACATGCCGCAATTTTTTCTGCCATTTCCTGTGTGCTCACCGGGTGATCACTTTCCAGACGCGCACACGCTTCCTCAAACACTTTTGTGACTGCACGTCCACCCATGGTCTGTTCCTCCGGATATACCAGCCCGGAAGTCATCGCCAAAAGATCATGCATCAGTATCGGCCTCTCCGGTGTATACAATTTTCCGTCTCGCTCCACTTTCTGGTGTGCAAATGCCGGAAGGATATCCGCTACCGGCTCGTACAGATCAAGCATTCCTCTTTCCATCAGAATCATTGCCGCCACTGCTGTAACCGGTTTTGTCATGGAATATAACCGGAAAATCGTATTCCGTTCGATTGGTTTTTCCGCTTCCCGGTCCGCCATTCCAGCCTGTGCATAGACCAGTTCTTCATTTCCTTTTTTTATGAGAAAATTAGCACCCATGACTTCGCCGGAGGCGATGGAATGTAATATCAGATCTGTAGCCTGTTGCGTTAATTTTTTTAACATTTTTTCTCCCTGTTTCATCCCGTTTTTCACTATTTATAAAATTTTACTCTTAATTCGTAGAATGTGCAATTTATTTTACTTTAAAATTAAAAAAAGAAACGGTCACCATACTTTCAACTTTAAAAATACAGTGACCGTTCTACTCGGTTTCGTTATTCAATTTTTTATTCCTTTCTTTTGTAATTTAATTCTTCCAGCTCACAAATGTTTCCACCTGTTTAGAAAATTAGTGATATGTATGCTCTATATTGAATAATAATCTGAAGTATGCTCTCTCGCTTTTTATAGAATGAACTTCTTCCGCACATCCTACCCTCAAATTACCTTCCGTGGTATCTTTCCGCAGTATCTTCATCTGTAAAATGTCTGTACATATCCATTGCCTTCCATCGTCTCTGTTATCCTCTACTAATAACTTTAAGAATTATTCTCATCCATTTGAAAAGGCTTTTCCTGCTGAAAACTATCAGACACTACCACACTTACCATGAAGTTTTGGATTTTACTTATCGTCCCATTGGACTGTACCTCCTCTTCTCATTCAATTCCTGCTTACTCCAAGCTTCTCTTTATTTCCAATTGGCTTCCCAACCGCTTGGTTCGATTGGAAGTCTTGTGTAATTAGGTCTTGTTTGTTTTGTTGACTGTATATTACCATATGCGTTTTATATTGTCAACTATTTTGCGAAATATTTTTATTTTTTCTTTTTATTATTTATCTGTATTCAAATTGTGTGTATTTTATATTCAAATATGTATTTTTAACTGAAAGTTTAAAATGCAAAAAACACGGCAAAAAAATCCTGATAATACAGTCCCATCTTCTTTAAGGTTTCATCGATTCCCGCCATTGCCTGCTCATATGTCTTGTGCTCTGCTGCAACTTTTGACACAACAAATAAGTCTTCTCTCGGGATTCCACAGGTGCGGACCCCTTCCCCGACACCACGCTCATTAAAATAACTCTGCGCCGTATCAATTGCACGGTATCCAACTTTAAGCGCATCGAGTACGCATCTTTCACATTCTTCCTTTGTAACCTGATATACGCCGTATCCGAGGATCGGCATCTTAACTCCATTGTTCAATGTAACGTATTCCATTTGCAATTCCTCCTTCTTGAAACATCGGCCCATTTCATTTTATCTGTCCTTATTATAAAGAAAACGAGACCTGATAAGAAGTCTCGTTTTGTTATGCAGTATAAACCTTTAGGTTTGCGCTTATACACACATCCTTATTTGATCTGCCGGATAGCCTTTATCAATCGCTTGACCTTATCCGACGGGGTTTTCGAGTGAAGTATTCCAAACGGCATGGTGTAATCCCATTCCACCGGAATAATTTTGATCAACGGATGAACACTTTCCCAGCTTTTGAACGCAAGAAGAACCTCATTCTCACACCAGTTAAACGCTTCCACATTATACAGATCAAAATCTACGATGTTGATTTCCGGATGATTCCTGATCATATCATCTCTTAACCGATCTCCGTAATAACTCCAGCCTCTTTGCATGAGCATGAAATTTTCTCCCGCCAGATCATCCAATGTAATCTTTTTCTTTTCCGCCAGCCTATGATGAATCGATACCGCTACACAAAACGGTTCTCTTGAGATCTCAGTGCCGTCGCATCCTCTGAGTTTTAACATTGTTTCATCAAATATTCCGGCTACAACATCGATATTCTGCCCCAGATTTGCCAATATCTCTCTTGCATTCTCCAAGGTATTTTCAAATGTGATCAGCTTAAACTTTATATCTGGATATAGATTCTGGATCTGTGGCCACAGATCCACAAATACCTGTGGCGGCGTCATCGGCGAGATTCCGACGCGTATCACATCGTCCGATACCTGCATTGCCTCTTTCGCCCGCTGCACCGACTCCTTGCAATACCCGATGATATATTTTGCGTCATTGTAGATCGACTGTCCGGCTTCCGTTACCACAAGCCCTCTGTGCGTCCTGTCAAAAAGCTTCATACCAAGACTTGCCTCAAGCGAATTGATCTGTTTGATGACCGCCGGAGCCGATATATACAACTGTTCCGCTGCCTTGCTGAAACTTCCCGCCTCAACAACGCACAAAAACGTATCCAACTGCGGATTATACATCATGTCCGTTTCCTCCTACAATGAATTTAACACTCCCTGGATTCCGTCACGCTCGTAGATTCCCTTATAATAGGCAACTTCCTCCTCGATCAGCTGATCGATCACCTGCATGCCGAGAAGTTCCACCGGAGCTTTATCATCCGTCAAAATATAATCGCCTTTTCCGTATGGAGTGCTATCCGCGTATACCGTCTCCATCATGTTTCTTAAATCAGCATTTGTGATCTGCTTTGTATTTGCCTGCAGATTCTCCATGATCGACGGATTGTTCGATGCAAAAAGCTCGCGGTTCGTCGTATTCGCCACATCAACCGTATACTCCGCGTCAAACACCTGACCGATCGTATCGGAGAGATACTGATTGATGTTGCCATCTCCGCTGCCGCGCATGTTCATATTTACGACCATCACGCCGTCCTCGTTCAGATGATCCTTAACCAGTGTAAAAAATTCAACGGATGACATCTGGAAAGGAATCGTGATATCCTGATAGGCATCCACCATGATCACATCGTATTTCTTATCCATCGCATTCAGATAAGCTCTGCCGTCATAGGTCGTGACCGGCACATCCTCGGAGAGTGAGAAATACTTGCGCGAAAGCTGCGTGATCTTCTCATCGATCTCCACACCTTCCACGTTCATATCCCCGAGATACTTCCGGCACTGTGTCGCATACGTTCCCGTTCCCATTCCAAGGATCAGCACATCCATATCCGATGGATTCTTATCCGCCAGCATGAGCGGTGCCGCCATCGCGTAATCATAATACATGCCTGTCAGCCTGTCCTGCTTCATATAGACCGACTGCACACCAAAAAGCACGTTGGTCGACAGTCTTACCGACGTGTCATCTTCCGATACCTGCAGATAATTGTAGACCGATTCACCCTCATAGGTGAGATTCTTCTCCCAGAATGCAAACGAATCCGAGTAACCAAGACCGCAGCACAGTGCAAAGATTACCACCGATACGATCACTTTCTTTTTGCCTGCGCGGACATTGACAAAATACACGATTGCCAGAACCAGTAGAATTCCCGAGAAGATCAGAAACGTGATAGACGTTCCGACCGCCGGAATCGTCACGAAGGTCGGCACAAACGTACCGATGATACTTCCGATCGTGTTGAATGCCCCGAGTGTACCGACTGTCTTACCGTTATCATCCAGACTGTCCACCGCATATTTTACAAGCGACGGTGTCACGGTTCCCAGTAAGAAAAGAGGAAATACAAAGATGACCATACATGCTGCAAACGCTGCAATGATCAAAAAATTATTGCTCACCGTAAAAATCAAAAGTGCCGAGATTCCGAGCACGATATATTTGCCCGCCACCGGGATCAGAGCGATCCAGATCGCAGCGATCAGGATTCTCGTGTACAAGCGGTCCGGATTCGGCGACTTGTCCGCACTTCTTCCTCCGTAAATATTGCCGAGCGCCATCGCGATCATGATGGTTCCGATAATGATCGTCCAGACGATCTGCGACGAACTGAAATACGGTGCCAACAGACGGCTCGCTCCCAACTCTACTGCCATAACGGACATTCCCGCAAAAAACTCCGTCAGATACAAAAATAACTTATTCTTTAAAATTACGGTCTGTTTCATATTGCCTCCCTGCTTTAAGCTGTTACGTTTATATTACAACTTAAAGTAGGGTCCAAGTCAATACTTTTCTTTTCGAGACGCTTCTGGGCTTCTTTCTTCTCTTTGATGCGTTTTTGCTTATGCATCTCTAAGATCTTTTTCTCCCACGTATCTCTCTTGTCCTTGTCCAGCTTCGTTTTTTCGCGCGACTCATCCCCGTTATCGTCTTCCGTGATCGCCCAGCCGCTCACACTGCCATCCGCATTGATGATCGTTCCTGCCGCTTTCACATGGGAACCGGCAGGCGCCCAGTCCATGGCGCCGCTTGAGATCAATTTTGCACAATCATAGATCAAAGCCTCATACTCGATCCGCTTGTCCGGATTATTCTGCATCTGTGCCAGAATAATCGGTGCGATCTGAATATTATTCGTACCTTTCTGCGAAAAAGCCTGCGTGTTTGTCGAGAAGTTCACGCCCGGGTAGCGATCCAAGAGTCCATTTAATGTCGCGGATTCTCCACTGTCCGCTTTCACTTTTGCATAACTTAGAGCTGCTTCCGACACCCAACTGTTTCCAACTTTTACTGCCATGTTTTCCCTCCTGTTATACTCTTACTGAATGTACGAATATTCGTATCATACACATCTGCGACACTTTCCTGCATCTGTGCCTTTTTTCGTGCTGCCTCCCGCTGCGCCTTCATCAGTTCCTTCATTCTCTTCCTGCATATTCTTTAACATCACTCTGTCCTCCTGTTCTTTACTGAACCAATCATAACGCTGATTCTTTAGAATTACTGTGGTGTTAATAAACAGAGATATACTCTTTATTTTAGTGATACTGTTGCATGTGCACAACCAATTTCATACTGTCCGTTTTTGTGTATGCGCTTACAAGATCATGTACGAAAAATAAGGAAGGGTGCAGTCTGTACACCCTTCCATGCAGTTTCAAATCATACAAAGCCTGTTCATTTCTCTCTCATACCGAAACGGATGATCCGACAGAATTTCATCTGCTGGAACTTCTTCCCGATTGACACTATAAACCATTTCCTGTAGCACCTGTTCATCCAGCCATGTCTTTTCTGACATGACAATTGTTTCATGTATACTACACGGTATAATGATATGATTTTCACCTGCCATGTCTGCAATAATTTTGAGAAGTCCATCATAACAGATCACACCTGCACCATTTATTCTAAAGATATTTGTCAATATCAACATGTCATCCACGCCTTCCCTGTACCGCAATCACTGGTTTTATTGAAGCCCCATCATGTACCACCAATCCTGCGATAAAAAAATCCAGCTTCACATGAGCCGGACTTTCTATTGCCATTATTTAGTTTTTCTGCCTCCATAATCAATCCTTGCCTTTCTCTCTGATAAAATTTATAATTGTTTCATGCTTCCGCTTCGTGTAACCGAAGCTTTTGTTTATCCATACTTCATAGCCTTTTTGCTCCTTTCTGTAATTGCTTTAGTGATAAAAAGAATTACTCTCTTCACTAATAGGAGAAATACGGCTACAAAATCGGAAGTGTTTTGAAATTATTTTTGAAAAAATTTTTAAGGACTGATTAAATTGCCAAAATATGAGGAACTAAAAGCTTTCCGCAAACAAAACTTAATACCGGAATACAACGATTCTTCCAGTGAGAAAACTATGCTGCACAGGGAAGCCCGTGCATTGGCAATCAGCCGTCTTGAAGAAAGTGCACGAACCGAGGAAGAATTCGCAAATGTTATATCGTGGTGGGATAAACTTGATGACAACAGGGAACGCAGAGAGCGGTACCATGAAATCGGACGCTCTGAAGTACCGCTTGAATGGCACGCCTCTGATTATATCCTGCCCGGTAATGCCAACTATGATATGGTGCTGTGGCAGCAGATACTTGCCGGCGATTTTATTGATTATATCTTTGATGAGCCGGATTACATCCATGAGCTTGTACGCAGTCAGGATTTATGCCTGATATTAAAGAATATGAAGGAACACCAGAAACAGCTTTTGTACTATGTGATTGTCCGGTCATACTCCACTCTCCAATACGCTGAGCTGAATGGAAAGACTGACCGCAATGTGCGTGGTGTAAGGGAAACTGCCATAAAGCAGATAAGAAAGAAATATAAGACTGCTCTCGAAACAAGGCTGCTTCATCTGCCTTGGACACTTACATTGGACGAAAAATATTTTCTTGAAAACGGGGTAAGAACTAAAGACGAAAAGAATTCTGAAAAACAGTGACTATGCTGCCTGAAATATATAACAGGGTAATATGATACTTTTAATGTTTTGTCAAAAAAAATTGCGTTGAAATTTCAGAATGATAACCCTTGACCTATAATGTGTAATCGAATAGAATTGTTAATAGATTACAGTTTCTTTATATAGAAGTTATACGAATTGAATTTCAGACGATTGCTCTGATTCCAGTGAAATCAGATTGGAGGCTTTTCATGAAAAATCTATTTGAACATACCAGTTCCCCATGGATACGGTACAGCAGTTATGAATACCGCACTGCCGAGGATGGGACTTTATATATTGTAGTATCTGCGGATGCCAAACCAGAAATGTATAACCCTATGAAAGATGCAGAATCACTTGTACTGGATGCTGTCAATATCGGTTTGCAGGTCATGCATAAAGCACCAGAAGATGAACTGAAAAGTATGGTTCTTCGTTTCATCAATTCCTACGGATTTTTAGGCTTTATGACTGCACTTCCGACAACTGCGGAATTTATCACCTATGAATCTGTATATCTTCCAAAAAACCATTTTATTAAAGAAGAATCTCTATCAACAGAAAGTTATCTCGATTATTTTTATCCGTTTGATAAGATGGATTTTCACAAAAAAGGGGTAGAATCAAGTTGGTCGGTATCCGACAAGGATGGCATTGCAATCGCACTTGCAACGGGAAAGAATCCACAGGCTGTTACGATGAGTTTTCAGAAGGAATATGCAGAACGCTATGACTGGCTGGTGAAAGAATTTTCCGACTGGGCGTTTACCTTTACTACAAGCTTCTTATATTATTTGGACTATGACCGTCTGGACGAACAGACAAAAAACCTGTATCGTCAGGGTATGTCTGCATTTGGCGGCATATCCCCGACTTACCATATCGCATTAGCGGAAAATACCCCGGTTATCGTATGGAACTTCCATTCCCTGCTCGTCATGATCCAGATGTGCTTCTCTTTTATGCTTACGGATTCTGACTGCGATATGAAGCTGTGTAAGCACTGTGGCAGGGCATTTATCGCAAGCCGTAAGGGAAATGAGTTCTGCTCTCCGAAATGCAAGAATCAGTATAATGTCTATAAGACAAGGGCTAAGAAAAATAAAACAGATGAATAATGAATAAATGACATATCTGGAGAAAATACTATGGACAATATGATTAGAATTGATAAAGATTATATCGAATGGCTGAAACATGTTAAAAAAAGATTTAAAAATACACAAATAAAAGCATCTATCAAGGTTAATGACGAGTTGCTTAGGTTCTACTGGTCAATCGGCAAGGATATCGTTAACATGCAGGCTGAAAGCAAATGGGGCGGTGCTTTTTTTGAAACTTTAAGTGAAGATTTAAAAAAGATGTTCCCAGGTGCAAAAGGATTTTCAACCACTAATTTGAGATACATGAAAAGATACTACAATTTATTTGGTGAAATTCTGCCCCAACTTGGGGCAGAATTACCGGAGGCTACAAATCTGCCTCAAGTTGGGGCAGAAATATATGCCATTCCATGGGGACATATAAAATTAATTGTTGATAAATGCAAAGATGAACCCGAAAAAGCAATGTTCTTCGTTGATGAAGTAATAAAGAATAACTGGTCAAGAGCTGTTCTTCTAAACTTCCTTGACACTAATCTATATGAACGCCAAGGCAAGGCAATAAGTAATTTTCAAACAACACTACCGGCTTACACCGGTGATTTAGCTCAGGAAATAACAAAAGATCCTTACAATTTTGATTTTATTGCTTTAAATCGTGACTATAACGAAAAAGAATTAAAAGATGCCCTGACCGAAAAGGTTATGAATCTTTTAATTGAAATGGGAAAAGGGTTCGCCTTTGTCGGTCGAGAATACCCTTTACCTATAGAAGGCACAGAGGAATATATTGATTTGTTATTCTACCACCTAAACCTACATTGTTATGTCGTAGTAGAGGTCAAAATAAAAGAATTCAAATCTCGTGATATTGGTCAGATAGGTACTTATATAAACATTGTTGACGATATTGTCAAAATGGATTCCGATGGAAAAACTATTGGCTTGATCATCTGCAAAGAAAAAAATAATGTATTAGCCAAATATGCTGTTAACAGTTCCAACAAACCAATAGCAATTTCAGCATACGAATTATCGGATTTCTTACCAGAAAATCTTGCAACATTACTGCCTTCAACGGATGAGCTGGAATCTCGATTACTGCTAGATGAAGCAGTCAATGAGAATGATAATAACAACCAATAGCTCCATTCTCGTATATATGGTAAGACAAAGCAGGAACCATGACGATTCCTGCTTTATTCTTATCTATAAATCAGATCATGCAACACTACTTCCTCTGCTCTGCTCCGGATGTTATTCATCTTCCGCACCCATCCGAGCTGATCTACTGACTTCAAGTGCTCCGTCACACTTTCACGCTCAGCCATTCTTACCGTAAGCATATCCATCATGTCATTGCATTCCATATCTACTTCTTCCAGATGTTTCCACAATTTTTCCGTAAGGACCAGATGTGTATACATGGCATGATGATTTTCAAACAAATACCTCTGTCGCATTCTGCCATATTTGCCAATCTGATAATTGCTTCCATCTTCCAATTCCAAATCTGGAATCAATACATCGCCTTCCCAATGATATGTTAACTCCATACGCTGCTCCTTCCTTTGTGCTAAATGTTTACAGTTTCAATTAAAAGAGTATCACCTTCTTAATACAACATCTGCAATCTATCATTCACCACAAATGAGCAGCCACCTATGTTGTGTTATATCCGCGAACAATGAGCCAAGCTGACACGCTGGCGTGTCAATTTGGCGAATGTCGCGAGAGTCAAATGCTTGCATTTGACTAGCAGATGGAGGTTTCCGCTAAACAACACTGTTTTGGGAAATCTGACATCTACACTTCACAACATATCACTTCATTGCCGTACGCCTGCGCCGTATCAATCATGCGATAACCAATTTTTACGGCTTCTCTTACCGCTTCTGCCACTTTGCTATCATCGATAAACCAGGTACCGAGTCCTAATTTGGGGATTTTAATTCCGTTTTCCAGTGTATATGTATTTTCTAACATGTTTTTCTTCCTTTCAATGTATATTTTATATTTATTTATACTTCCCTATTTTCCCTCATTCCATACTTCTTTTGCCATGCGGAACACGGCCCATGCTTTCGGTACCATCCGCAGTAAAAAAGCAGCATGTGTAACGATCTCTGCTATTTCCTCTTTTGTAATACCATTTGCCTTTGCACTCTGCAGATGATATTTGAATGATTCATCAGTAAGTCCCTGTGCCATCAGTGCCACAACCGTCACCAGCGAACGGTCACGCAGGGAAAGCTGTTCTTCTCTGCTCCACACTTCTCCAAAAAGCACATCATCATTCAATTCTGCAAACTTTGGTGCAAACTCTCCCAACTGTGTTCTTCCTGCTGTCTGTTTTACTGCCATAATTTAAAACCTCTCTATTTTATTCTACAACACGGTTATACTGTTCATCCGTTACCGGCTCACACCACTCATTGCTGCAGTTTTCTCCCGGACATTCCACCGCAATATGACTGAACCAGGAATCTGCTGCCGCTCCGTGATAATGTTTTACACCCGGTTTAATATATACCACATCCCCCGGATGCAGAATCTGCGGTTCTTTGCCCCACTCCTGATATACACCCTCACCGGCGGTACAGACAAGGATCTGTCCACCACCTTTGTCTGCGTGATGAATATGCCAGTTATTCCGGCATCCCGGCTCAAATGTGACATTTGCCATAAAAACCGGACATTCTTTCGGATCGGTCAACGGATGCAAAAAGGAATCTCCGACAAAATACTGCGCATATGCATCATTCGGTGCTCCGATTCCAAAGGCATCTGCCTGTTCAAATGCTGCTCTTTCTTCGTACTTCATACTTTTAAATCTCCCTTATTCTTTTCTTAGTTGTATTTTAACCGTTCTTTTCTTGACGCAGAAGAATCGATATTATAATATCGTATTAACTTATAAGCAATACATATGAGGAGGTATTTTCCATATGTTCAATCATTTACTCACTGTTTTTGTCTGTGCCGCTGACTGCGGAAGTTTTAACAAAGCAGCGGAAAAACTTTATCTGTCCGCACCTTCTGTCATGAAACAGGTAAACGCATTGGAAAAACAGCTGGACATGAAACTGTTTCACCGCACTAACCAGGGACTGCATCTGACCCCCGCCGGTCAGGTGATCTACCGCCATGCCAAATACCTTTTTTCTTATTCCCGGAATGCCATCGCGGAAGCCCGTGCCGCTGCCAGCCTTTCTGAAAAAACGTTTTGTATCGGAAGTTCGCTTCTCAATCCGTGCAAACCTTTTATGGATCTGTGGTACAAAGTAAATGCTTCGTTTCCGGGTTACCGGCTGCACATTGTTCCTTTTGAGGACGACCATCAGGGCATTCTTACCGAAATTTCCTCCCTGGGCAAAAAATTTGATTTTCTCATCGGAGTCTGTGACTCTGCGCTCTGGCTGGACCGCTGTAACTTTCTGCCTCTCGGCACTTATCAGCACTGCATGTCTATGTCGCGTGAACACCGGCTGGCGTCAAAAAAACGCCTGCGCATCGAAGATCTCTATGGAGAAACACTTATGATGGTAAAACAGGGCGATTCCGATACCGTCGATGCGATCCGCGCCGAGATTTTGAAGCATCCACAGATTCACATTGCAGATGCTCCGCAGTTTTACGATATTGAGGTATTTAACCAGTGTGAACAGTCCCAGAACCTCATGGTCACAATTGAATGCTGGAAAGATGTCCATCCGGCTCTTGTAACACTCCCTGTTGACTGGGATCACCCGATCCCTTACGGAATTCTCTATGCCAAAGAACCGGATGCCGATGTAACACACTTCATTGAAACCGTGAAAAAAGTACAGGAAAAAAACATGTGACCAAATTCCCCCAAAATTTCAAAAACGGGAAAATTTCATACAAATTTTATTGATTTTATTGGGTAATTATGTATAATACTAAATTAGGGAAAAAGGAATTTTTTCTTACTATACTATAAAGAAAGAGGTTTAAATCAAGATGGCAGAAATCAATTTAAGCAAGTATGGTATCACCGGTACCACAGAAATCGTTCACAACCCTTCTTATGAGAAATTATTCGAAGAAGAGACAAAAGCTGGCCTTGAAGGATATGAAGTTGGTCAGGAGACAGAGCTTGGTGCAGTTAACGTAATGACTGGTATCTACACCGGACGTTCTCCAAAAGACAAATATATCGTTATGGACAAGAACTCTAAGGACACTGTATGGTGGACATCTGATGAGTACAAGAACGACAACCACCCAATGACAGAAGACACATGGGCAGTTGTTAAGGATATTGCAAAGAAAGAGCTCTGCAACAAGAGACTTTTCGTTGTAGATGCATTCTGTGGTGCAAACAAAGACACCCGTATGGCTATCCGTTTCATCGTAGAGGTAGCTTGGCAGGCACATTTCGTAACAAACATGTTCATCAAGCCTTCCGCTGAAGAACTTGAGAATTTCGAGCCTGATTTCGTAGTATACAATGCTTCTAAGGCTAAAGTTGCAAACTACAAAGAGTTAGGATTAAACTCTGAGACATGTGTAGCTTTCAACATCACAAGCAAAGAAGGTTATCATCAATACATGGTACGGCGGAGAAATGAAGAAAGGTATGTTCTCTATGATGAACTACTTCCTTCCACTCAAGGGTATGGCTTCTATGCACTGCTCCGCAAACACAGATTTAGATGGCAAGAATACAGCAATCTTCTTCGGTCTGTCTGGAACAGGAAAGACTACACTTTCTACAGATCCTAAGCGTCTCCTGATCGGTGATGATGAGCACGGCTGGGATGACAACGGCGTATTCAACTTCGAAGGTGGATGCTACGCTAAGGTTATCAACCTGGACAAGGATTCTGAGCCAGATATCTACAACGCAATCAGAAGAGATGCTCTTCTTGAGAACGTAACTGTAGATGCAAACGGCAAGATCGATTTCGCAGACAAGAGCGTTACCGAGAACACTCGTGTTTCTTACCCAATCGATCATATCAAGAATATCGTACGTCCAATCTCTTCTGCTCCAGCAGCAAAGAACGTAATCTTCCTGTCAGCAGATGCTTTCGGAGTACTTCCTCCAGTATCTATTCTGACTCCAGAGCAGACACAGTACTACTTCCTTTCCGGATTTACTGCAAAGCTTGCTGGTACAGAGCGTGGAATTACTGAGCCTACACCTACATTCTCTGCTTGCTTCGGACAGGCATTCCTTGAGTTACATCCTACAAAGTATGCTGAGGAACTCGTTAAGAAGATGCAGAAGAGCGGCGCTAAGGCTTACCTCGTAAATACCGGATGGAACGGATCCGGAAAGCGTATCTCTATCAAAGATACCCGTGGAATCATCGATGCAATCTTAAACGGAGATATCAACAACGTTCCTACTAAGAAGATTCCTTACTTCGATTTCGAAGTACCAACCGAATTAAACGGTGTAGATACAGGAATTCTTGATCCTCGTGATACTTATGCTGATGCTTCTGAGTGGGAGACAAAGGCTAAGGATCTTGCAGCAAGATTCATCAAGAACTTCTCCAAGTATGAAGGAAATGCAGCTGGTAAGGCACTGGTTTCTGCTGGTCTCAGTTATAATTTCCCTGTATCAGGTAAATTCGATATGCAAAAAGAGCATCCCATGTGGATGCTCTTTTTATTGTTTACCAAAACCAAAACTCAATGCTGTAGATTCTGTTAAAAATCTAATTTAAGGCGTCAGCCCCGCTCTCTCTGGTACGGATCTTTGTAGCAGTACGGATCTCATAGCTGAAAATCTTTCCATCCCCGACTTCTCCGGTAAATGCAGCCTTCTGAATGGCATCAATGGTCGCTTTCTCCCATTCCTCGGACGATACCACAATCTCAAACTTAATCTTCGGCTGCATCATAACATCTACTTCTGTACCACGCACTCTCTTTTTATATCCCCTCTGTGCACCGCATCCCATCACTTGTGATACGGTGATACCATTCACATCAATCGCGTTTAATGCTTCCTTTACATCCTCAAAAACTTCTTCCCGGACGATTGCTTCCACTTTTATCATCATAAGCTTCTTTTTTCTCCTTATACATGATTATTTTATACTTCCAGATTTATCTCTGTCTCGAAATAACTGACGGATCCATTATAACATACGAGGTCTGTTTCTAGGACTTATGAATCCAGACCATTAAATGTCGGATACGCACTCTCTCCATGCTGCGAAATATCCAGACCAACTTTTTCTGCTTTTTCATCTACACGAAGCTCCGTAAACAATCTTACAATGCCAAGGCAGACCAGTGTACCGACAATCGCCACGGCAACTGTCACAACAATTCCAATAATCTGTGCAACAAATAAACGGTAATTTCCAAAAAACAGTCCATCCCAGCGGGCGACCGGATTGATAGAATGTTTTGCAAACAATCCGGTTGCAATTCCTCCCCAGACTCCTCCGATGCCATGGCAGCCAAATGCATCGAGTGCATCATCAATCTTTAATTTTCCTTTCAACAGGGAAATGGTACCACAGCAGATCGGGCTGACCAGTGCTCCGATGATAATTGCCGACCAGATCGGAACAAATCCAGCTCCCGGTGTAATTGCAACCAATCCAACAACCAGACCGGTAGAGGCACCTACTAAGGTAGGCTTTCCATCCTTGATCACATCAATAAACATCCAGGACATCATGGCGCTTGCACTGGCAAGTGCAGTTGTCATAAATGCATGTGCTGCCAGTCCGTTTGCTGCCAATGCACTTCCTGCGTTAAATCCAAACCATCCAAACCATAAAATAAATGCTCCGAGTGCTACAAACGGAATGTTATGTACCCGGTATGCCGTCTGTTCATATCCTCTTCGCCTGCCAGGGATAATGGAAAATACCAGTGCACTGATTCCGGAACTGATATGTACCACATCTCCTCCGGCAAAATCAACCGATCCGATCTCTGCAAGAAATCCTCCCTGTCCCCATACCATGTGCGCCATTGGGTAGTATACAATGACGGACCAGAACATAATAAATAAAAACAATGCCTTAAATTTTACACGACCCACAAGGGAACCCGTGATCAAAGCCGGCGTAATCATTGCAAACATCATCTGAAATGCAATATAAACCAGATGCGGTATCGTCGACGCATATGGACCTGCTTCATTCATTTTAATTCCATGCAATCCAAACCACCGGAAATCTCCAATAATTCCTGCATGATTTCCACCAAAAGACAGTGAATATCCAAACAATACCCACATGACAACCGACAATCCCATAATCACTGCGCATGCCATCATGGTGCTGACGACATTCTTTCTTCGCACCAGTCCTCCATAGAAAAAGGCTAATCCAGGTGTCATAAAAAACACCAGAGCTGAACATATCAGCATAAATCCCGTATCCCCTGCGTTCATCCTATCTTCCTCCATTCTTTTATACTTTTAAACGCAAAAAAAGGCGTCAAAAGAATTCTCTTTTGACACCTTCGTCGTAGATAATCATAGCAGACTTATTACTCCAATGCAAGCATTTTTCCATAATATTTGCTATTTTTTATGGTACGAACTACTTCTTTCGTACCATTTTTCCGTCATTTCATAAAATCTTCAATCTTTTGATTCAATTACAATAAGTTGTCCGGAAGATAAAGAAATTGACGCTTCATCTGAAACAATTTCATTGCTGATTCCGAGAGAATTAAATCCTCCCATCGTATAATCCGTAAGCGGATACTTTAATCCACGCAGGGTAACACCACTTACTTTTTCAGAAAATGGAATCAAAGAAACATACTTTCCATACTGCTCTGCTTTCCGGATCGTCAACGGCTGATTAATCATGCGGATACGATTATGTTCATCGACCAGGCTGATCTTTATCTGTTCCTCCAGACCAATACCAAGCAGACTGATATTGCCCAGTACATGATCAATTCTGGTACCGGTTGCACCAATGACCACAATCTCCATTGCACCTCTGCGAATGGCCTCCCGGATCGCATATTCCGTGTCGGTATCATCCTTTTCCGGATTCAGCATGCACACCTCGATCTGCTCTTTGTCATGAAAATATTCAAGGGTATCCGGATTTACCGAATCAAAATCCCCCACTATGATATCCGGCAGAATATGATCCCGATACAATGCTTCCATTCCCGCATCTGCCGCTAATATGACATCAAATCCTCCATTTTTTACAATCCAGGTTAAAAAACCTTCCTTCACTTCTCCCCCGGAAACAATTAAATACTTCATCTTCTACCCCTGCCTTTGCAACTTTTCCAGAAATGCTTCCACATTCTTTTCGATCTCTTCCTTGAAAACCGCAGAACCTGCCACAATTATGTTGGCTCCTGCATCCATGGCTTCTTCCACATTTTCCAGATTAATTCCCCCATCTACTTCAATATCGGTCTTACATCCGGACTGCTTCACAAGATTTTTCGCTTCACGCACTTTATCTAACGTATACGGAATCAGTTTCTGTCCTCCGAATCCCGGATTAACGGTCATGATAAGAAGCATGTCCACCTTCGGAAGAATATATCGGACAGTTTCCAGCGGAGTGGCCGGATTTAATGCCACACCGGCCAGAACCCCCTTTTCCCTGATTGCCTCCACTGTGCGGTCAAGATGCCTGCATGCTTCTGCATGGACCGTAATAATATCCGCTCCCGCGTCAACAAAATCATCTATATAGCGAATCGGTTCCTCAATCATCAGATGGACATCAAAAATCCGATCGGTACATTTACGAATGGAACGAATGATCGGAAATGCAAACGAAATACTCGGAACAAACATTCCATCCATAACATCGATGTGTACATATTCCGCACCTGCCTGATCCAGCAACCGAATCTGTTCTCCCAGATTAGCAAAATCTGCCGATAAAATTGACGGTGATAAACAGTTCATTGATTCCTCCTAATACTTGCGCATGTTCTTCATTTCCTGATAAAGCTGCACGTAATTGTCATACCTCACCTGCGATATTTTTCCTTCTGCAAGTGCCGTCTTAACGCCACAATCCGGCTCTCCGATGTGACTGCATCCGATAAATCTGCATCCAGGCTCAAAACGCACGAACTCCGGATAACATGTCCACAGATCCTCTTTGGAAAATCCGGGCAGATCCATGGAACTAAACCCCGGAGTATCCATAATATAGGTGTTTTCCGCAATTGGTATAATCTGCGAATGGCGTGTCGTATGTTTTCCCCGCTCAATCTTGTCACTGATTCCTCCGGTCTGCATCTGCACCGCATCCTGCAGATCATTGATCAGCGAAGATTTTCCTACTCCGGACGGTCCTGCCACTGCCGTCATCTTTCCCTGCAACACAGATTTGAGTTTTTCCACATTTTCCTGTGTCTTTGCACTTGTAAAGAGCAGCTCATACCCCGCCAGTTTATAAATTTTTCGTAATACTTCTCTTTGTCCTTCCGTCACCAGATCGCATTTGTTAAAGCAGATCGTAACCGGAACTTTCTGATATTCCATCATACACAAAAAGCGATCCAGCAGATTAAAATTCGGGTCCGGTTTTGCAGCCGCGAAAATTACGAGTGCCATATCGATATTTGCCACTGCGGGGCGGATCAGTTCCCTGGTACGTGGAAGAATTTTTTCTACATTTCCAATCTTTTTTTCTTCATCCAGTACAACGATTTCCACATCATCACCCACGAGAGGTTTGATCTTCTGATTACGGAAAATTCCTTTTGCCTTACATTCATAAATTCCGGTTTCTGCCACGTGAACGTAGTAGAAACCGGAAATTCCTTTTACAATCTTTCCCTTCATATATTACCTACTGTTTTGAAAAGCTGACAGAATGTGTTTCTGTCTTTGTAGACGTATCGGAAAGACCTTCATCATCTATTTCTTCAATGCTCCAGGTAATCGTCACTTTACCGGACTCACATGCCATATCGGATGCCCCGATCGTAAGAGAACCATCGACATCACTGGTTCCGCTTGCATAGGTCGTGCCATCACTTCCCGTCAGTGTATAAGTTGCACTGACTGCTCCTTCCGGTGCTGCATATGACTTTGAGAATTTATAGCTGTAATTTATCTCTTCCGGTCCCTTGCTTACCGTAATCGTTACCGTTGTATCTGCCGGTACAATCTTGCCGGATGCTACACTCTGTGAAATTACCTGACCTGCTTTGACAGAATCACTGTATTCTTCTTTCACTGCAACTTTTAAGCCAGCCTTCTGCAAAGCCGCCTGTGCATCTTTCTTGGAGTGACCCTGAACAGGTGGCACCGTACTAGACTTCTTTCCCTGACTGATCACAATCGTAACCGTACTTCCCTCCTGTGCATTTCCGCCTCTCGGGCTCTGGGAAACAACCTTTCCTGCATCTACGGAATCATCATATTTGTATGTTTTGGACACTTTAAATCCGGCAGCCGAAAGGGTAGAAGAAGCATCTTTTTCCAGTTTTCCAACTACATTTGGAACCGGAACATCGTTCTGCTCACTCTGACTCTCCGAATCTGTGAAATCCACATTTTCTGTTCCGGCAACAATTACATTGATTGTCGTTCCGGCAGATACTTCAGAACCACCAACCGGGTCCTGATTCAGAACGGTTCCTTCCGGCTGATCCGACTTCTGCTCCTGAATAACAAACATATACAGCCCCTGTGCTTCCAGTTCAGACTGTGCCTCCTCCTGTAACTTTCCGCATACATTCTGTACCATGACAGGCTGTTCACTTTCTGTCTGTGTCTGTGTCTGCGTCTGTGTCTGCGTCTGCGTTTCTGTATTCTTTGATGAATTACTGCCAAAACGGAATAAGCCAAAGAAACTTCCCACAAGGTAAATAATCACTGCAAGGATTACAACAAACACCACAATTCCCATGATGGTCATTGCCTTATCCATCTTCGGACTGAGTCCTTCGTTTTCGTCCTCATCCTCATCGTCCTCATCCTCATCCGGATCATAGGAAGATTCCAGCTTGGAAGCGTGCCTGTCTTCTTTTGGCTCCCCCCCGTGTTCTTTGATCTGCTTTAATTCTTCCCCACTGATGACCTTGGTCTTTCCATTGTCCACAAGCGGAGCAATCACAACAAAATCCTCATCCGGATGTACCAGCGATCTGCGCAGGTCCGCCAGCAGATCTCCAATGGTCTGGTAACGGCGGTCCGCATTCTTCTGTGTACATTTTAAGATAATCTTCTCCATGCTGATCGGCAGATTCTTTGCATACACACTTGGAGGTGTCATCTCTTCCTGCAGATGCTGAATAGCGACTGCAACCGTTGTATCTCCGTCAAAAGGTACACGTCCGGTTACCATTTCATACATAACAATACCCAGAGAATAGATATCGCTTCTTCCGTCTACAAACCCGTTTCTCGCCTGCTCCGGAGAAGAATAATGAACCGATCCCATCACATCCGAGCTGACGGTATTGGAAGATGCGGCTCTGGCAATACCAAAGTCCATGACCTTGACTTTTCCCTCTGTGGAGATCATGATATTCTGCGGTTTGATATCCCGATGGATGATCTGTTTGTTGTGGGCAGCTTCAATACCTCTTGCTACCTGAATGGCAATACTGACGGCTTCCTTAAAGGATAACTGTCCTTTCTTTTCAATGTATGTCTTAAGTGTGATTCCCTCAACATATTCCATGACGATATAATGAAGCCCCTCTTCGCTTCCTACATCATAGATATTTACAATATTTGGATGCTCCAGCCCTGCTGCTGACTGTGCCTCCGTGCGAAATTTTGCTACAAATCCACGATCTTCCGAAAATTCCGGTTTTAATACTTTTATTGCCACAAAACGGCCAAGCACATGATCCTTTGCTTTATAAACATCGGACATTCCGCCTGCACCAATCTTACTTACGATTTCATAGCGATCTGCTAAATACGTCCCAACTGTTAACATTCTTTCACCTCATCAAGAAAATGGTTCTATAATCATTACTGTAATATTGTCTTTTCCACCGTTGTCATTTGCAGTTTTTACAAGAAGTCCGGCGCGTTCCTCAATGGAAGCATCCCGCAGAATAATACTGCAGATTTCTTCGTCTTCCACCATATTCGTGAGTCGTCCGTACAGATTAAGATGTGGTCATCTTTCTTTAATTCCACTTCAAAAAAATCTGCCTCTACTTCTTCCCCTGCACCGACTGCGCGGGTGATAATATTTTTGTCCGGGTGCTCACGTGCTTCCTTTGCACCTACTTCACCGATCCTGACCATCTCTGCCACAAGAGAATGATCCCTCGTGATCTGCCGGATGCCATCCGTACCGATGATATACAGTCTGCTGTCTCCGACATTTGCAACATAAAGCCGTCCGTCAATAATGGTGGCTGCAACAAGTGTCGTCCCCATACCTTTTTTCGCTTCATCTTCTGCAGCTTCTGTGATCAGAAGTCTGTTTGCAGTTGTTATTGCCTCTTTTAAAATTGTAACTGGTTCTTCTCCCGAACTCCGGGACACGGATGCAACGATGCGCTGCGTTGTGTAACGCGATGCGTAATCTCCTGCCTTGTGTCCCCCCATGCCATCTGCAACAATGTACAGATTCGGGAGATTCCCAACGGGTTCATCCGACGCGAAAAAATAATCCTGATTCATTTCACGAAGAATGCCTGTATCCGTTATGGAATACGTCTTCATCCGCTTTATCCTTTCTCAATTACATGTAATATACATACTCTTCCATCATCTGTCTATCTTAGCACATGACTTTTCGTTATGCAAGTCTCTGATTCTCTTTGTACTTGCGCCTTAATTGTCCGCAGGCACCATCAATATCACGCCCCATCTCACGGCGTACTGTCACCGTTAAACCACTCCGTTCCAGTTTCTCCTTAAAAGCTTCGATGACATGTGCATTTGACTGCACATAATCCCGCTCCCTGATCGGATTCACCGGAATCAGATTTACATGACAGTTCATCCCGTGGATCAGTTCCGTCAGTTCTTTTGCATCTTCTTTTGTATCATTGACACCACCTACCAGACTGTACTCAAACGTCACACGTCTGCCGGTCTGTTCAAAATAATACCTGCAGGCATCAATTACTTCATGAATGTCATATTTGTTCGCCACCGGCATCAGCTCCAGACGTTTTTTCTGGTTGGAAGCATGTAAAGATAATGCCAGCGTAATCGCAAGTTTTTTATCCGCCAGTTCCCGCATCCGCGGAACAATTCCGCAGGTGGAAACAGTCAGGTTTCTCTGGCTGATGTGAAGTCCGTTCTCATCCGTCAGCAAAGTGATAAATTTTACCAGATTATCAAAATTATCCATCGGTTCCCCGGTGCCCATGACAACAACATTCGAAATCCGCTCTCCGATATCCTTACCAATCTGATAGATCTGATCCAGCATTTCCGCCGGTGCAAGTCCTCTCACCAGTCCGTCCAGTGTTGATGCACAGAACCGGCATCCCATCCGACAGCCGACCTGTGAAGAAATACATACGGAATTTCCGTGCTTATATTTCATCAGCACACTCTCAATGACATTTCCGTCTTCCAGTAAAAACAGATATTTGCGGGTTCCATCCAGTTTTGAAATCTGTACCTGTTCTTTTCTGAGTGTGATGATCCTGCAGGTCTCATCCAGTCTCTCCCGCAAGGTTTTGGAAAGATTCGTCATCTCCTCAAAGCTTTCCACCTGCCGCACATGCAACCACTCATATACCTGCTTTGCACGAAACGCTTTCTCCCCCATATCGGAAAAAAAGGGTTTTTAATTCTTCCAGATTCATGGACTTAATATCTGTCTTTTCACTCATCCTCTTATTTACTCCTTACCAGCTTTGCAAGAAAAAAGATCCGTCACTTCCGGCTTCTCCCGGGAAAATCTGTCTCTGGAATTCCAGGGAAAATTCCGGATGTTCTTTTAAAAACCATGCGGTGTTATCCTCATTTTCTGACCGGTGGATCGTACAGGTACTGTACACAAGTGTCCCGCCCGGTCTGACATAATCCCATACAACAGAAAGAATCTGTCTTTGCAGTTTTGCAAGCTCTGCCGCCTTTTCTTTGGTCATCTTATAACGGATATCCGTCTTCTTTCCCATAACGCCAAGTCCGGAACACGGCAGATCACAGACTAAGACGTCCGCTTTCTGATGGGAATCCGGATCATCCACCGTTGCATCCATCTGTACCGCTTTCATATTTGACAATCCATGTCTGGCTATGTTCTCCCGGATCAGATCCACCTTATATTCTGTCAGATCCCTTGCCTCTACCATACCACTTCCCTGAAGCAGTTCTGCCATATGGGTACTCTTTCCTCCCGGTGCCGCACACACATCAATCACATAATCATTCTTTTTCGGTGCCGCAGTTTCCGCAACCAGCATGGAGCTGACATCCTGTACATAAAACAGCCCTTCTTTAAAACTTTTCAGTCCCGCCAGATAATCCAGCCCGGATATTTCAAAAGCATACGGCAGTTCCGGAACCGCATGTACTGTCACCCCTTCTGATTTAAGTTTGTTTACGAGTTCTTCCGGTGTCACAGCGGAAAGATTGGTACGGATCGTCAGCCGGTTTTCTGCGGTAAGTCCCTCCAGAATCTGACGGGTCTTTTCCTCTCCATAATTTTCGGTCCATATGTCCACGATCCATTCCGGCATCGAATATGTAACGCTCAGATTCGGGAAGCGAACTTCTCTCCATCCTCTTGCCACACTACGCAGCACACCGTTGACAAATCCGCTCAGACCGGAAAACCCACGCTTTCTCGCAAGCTTTACCGCCTCGTTGCACACTGCGGAATCCGGCACACTGTCCATATACATAATCTGATAAACGCTCATGCGCATAAGATTGCGGATGAGCGGTTTCATTTTCTTTACTCTGGTTTTGGAAAACTGATCGATCACATAGTCCAGTGTCAGCTGTCTTTCCAGCGTTCCTTCCATCAGGCGCGTCAGAAAAGCGCGTTCCTGTTTTCCCAGATACTGATATTTATCGAGCACATCGCGGAGGACCAGATGACTGTACTGTCCCTCCTCATTGACCGCCAGAAGCATTTCCAGCACCAGTGCTCTCTCATTGACCTTAGTCGTCACGACTTCTTCCTCCAAACAGTAAAACGATTCGAAGCAGCTGCAGAATCGCAGCTGCTGCACTTGCCACATACGTGAGTGCTGCTGCTGTAAGAACTTTTCTTGTGTAATGGAGTTCCTGATCTCCCAGGATTCCCTGTTCCCTCAGCTGAACCATCGCACGACGCGAAGCATCAAACTCAACCGGAAGCGTAATCAGCTGGAATAACACAGCAAACGAAAACAGCAGAATTCCGATATTGATAAGCATCATGGAGGAACGGCTGTTTATGATCACACCAAGAATGATCACCGGCCATGCAAGCATGGAACCAAAGTTTGCAATCGGCACAAATGCGGTACGCAGCCGAAGCGGCACATATCCTCTGGCATGCTGGATCGCATGTCCGCATTCATGTGCTGCCACACCCACAGCTGCAACCGAAGTCTGATTGCAGACACTGTCGGAAAGATTGAGTGTCTTATTGGCAGGATTGTAATGATCGGTCAGATTTCCCGATACATGCTGCACCCGCACATCATAGATTCCTGCTGCGTGCAAAATCCGCTCTGCCGCCTGTGCTCCCGTCATTCCTGACATACTGCGGTATGCGGAATATTTGTTGAACGTTGTCTTTACCCGTGCAGATGCAATCATACAGATCACTGCACCGATAACAACCAGTATATAGGTACTGTCCCAATAAATGTATGGCATAAATCTACCTCCGTCTTACTGCTGTAAAAAAGATCCCTCTGCAACCGGATAGCCACGCAGAAATGATCCTGCATCCATCCGTTTCTTACCGGCAAGCTGTACTTCCAAAAGTTCCAGTCCACCCTCTCCGGTCTGTACCACCATCGTATTTTTTCCAACTTTACAGATACAACCCGGTGCATAAGCGCCATCTGTCTCCACCACCCGGGCTTTCCAGATCTTAAACGCTTTATTATCCAGATGGGTATAGGCACTCGGCCATGGATTTAATCCACGGATCAGGCGCTCAATCTCCACCGCCGGCTTTTTCCAGTCAATATCTCCCAGCTCCTTGGAAATCATCTTTGTGTGGGTACTCGCCTCATTGTCCTGCGGTGTAAAGGTCGCCGTTTTGTTTTCCAGCATCTGCATGGTTTCCACACACAGCTCGGCGCCGACTGCCGCCAGCTTGTCAAACAGACTTCCACCTGTCTCATCTTCTGCAATGCGCACCTGTTTTTTGGCAATGATATCTCCGGTATCCAGTCCGACATCCATGCGCATAATCGTAACTCCCGTGATCTCATCTCCATTGATGACCGCCCACTGGATCGGTGCGGCACCACGATATTTTGGAAGCAGGGATGCATGTACATTAATGCATCCGTATTTCGGAAGATCAAGAATACTCTTTGGAAGAATCTGCCCGAAAGCCGCCACTATGATGATATCCGGCGCAAACTTTTTCAAATATTCCACACTTGCATCTTCCCGGATTTTTACCGGCTGGAATACTTCCAGTCCATGGGAAACCGCACATTCCTTTACCGGTGGAAACTGCATGGTATTCCCGCGTCCCTTTGGTTTGTCCGGCTGTGTAACCACAAGCATAACCTCGTGTCCGGCTTCTATGATCTTTTCCAATGTATTCACCGCAAAATCCGGTGTTCCCATAAAAATTACTTTCATATTATTCCTCTTCCGGCTCCTCATAATTCACATCATGAAGTCCGCCTTCTACTTTTTCTGTATACATATGTCCATCCAGATGATCCAGTTCATGGCAAATGCAGCGTGCCATCAGACCTTCGCCTTCTACTTCCCACTCATTCATGTCCAGATCATAAAATTTTGCTTTTACATGGTTCGGACGTGTAACCTGACCTGCTTTTCCCGGAAGACTTAAGCATCCTTCATCTCCGGTCTGCTCTCCGTCAGACTCGATAATTTCCGGGTTGATCATAATAAACGGTCCCTGTCCGTCCCCGATATCAATGACTACCATACGTTTTAAAATTCCAACCTGCGGTGCCGCAAGACCTACACCGTTTGCCTCATACATGGTCTCCAGCATATCTTCCGCCAGAGTACGGATGCGATCCGTCACCTCCGGAATCGGTCTGCATACTTTTGTCAATACGGGATCTCCCTGAATTCGAATTGTTCTAAGTGCCATAATTACCTCCTAAAAACCACTTGTTGGGTTAAAATCAAACTGTACAGACACATTGGAAAATGTGCTGTTATTTTTTATTTTTCGTTCCACCAGATCCTTACATGCCACCAGCGTCGCATATTCCGGTGCCTTCATGTAAATGACCTTTCGGTAAACATCACTGATTTTTGCAATGGATGCATCTGCCGGTCCTACCAGCATAATATTTTTTCCTTTCTGTGATATCACGCGATGCAGAAATTCTGCCAGATCCCTGGCTGCAGCTGTCGTCACCTGCGGATCGGTTCCCGTACAATGAATCAGAAGCAGCTGCCACACCGGCGGATAGGCAAGCATTCTCCGATAGGCAATCTCCTGCTTATAAAATGCATCGTAATCCTGTTCCTTTGCGGTCTGAATTGCAAAATGATCCGGATCATACGTCTGGATTACCGCCTGTCCCGGTTCCTTTCCCCGCCCGGCACGTCCCACCGCCTGGGTCAGCAGCTGAAACGTCCGCTCCGATGCATGAAAATCCGGAACATGCAGAGACATATCTGCGGCAAGTACTCCTACCAGCGTCACATTCGGAAAATCATGCCCTTTGACAATCATCTGTGTGCCGATCAGGATATCTGCCTCCTGATTGGCAAATGCATGCAGAATCTTCTCATAAGCATCCTTGGTCCGTGTGGTATCAAAATCCATACGCATCACACGTGCCTGTGGAAATCTCTGCTGCACCAGCATCTCAATCTTCTGCGTGCCCGCCTTGAATCCGCCTAAATATTTACTGCCGCAGGATGGACAGATCTTTGGCAATGGCTGCTCATATCCGCAATAATGACAGACCATCCGGCCTCCCGCATGCTGGCTCAGCGAAACATCACAATGAGGACATTGTATCACATATCCGCAGGCTCTGCATGAAATAAATCCGGAAATTCCTCTCCGATTTAAAAACAGCATAATCTGCTGACGTTTTTTAACCGGTCTTCCATCAGTTCCTGCAATCTCTCCGAAAGGATGGAACGGTTTCCTGCCCGCAATTCACTGCGCAGATCTACGACCTCGCAATCCGGCAGCGGTTTCTTCTCCACGCGCTCAGACAACGTCAGAAGCTGATATTTTCCCTGCATTGCCTGATAATAACTGTCCACCGAAGGAGTGGCAGAACCAAGAAGTACCGATGCATCATTCATGCGCGCCCTCTCGATTGCAACATCCCTGGCATGATACCGCGGTGCCGTCTCACTTTTATAAGACGTTTCATGTTCCTCATCTATAATAATAAGCCCTAAATGCGGAAATGGTGTGAACAACGCAGACCTGGGTCCGATCATAATATCAATATCCCCCGCCTTGGCACGTTCAAACTGATCAAAGCGCTCTCCCTGGGAAAGTTTGGAATTCATAATGGATACCCGGTCCCCAAACCGGTTATAAAACCGCATCACGGTCTGATAGGTGAGTGCAATCTCCGGGATCAGGACAATTGCCTGCCGTCCCTGTGCCACCGTATGCGCAATCAGTTCCATATAAACTTCTGTTTTTCCGCTTCCGGTTACTCCCCTGAGCAGATACGTTTTATGAATTCCAGCATCCAGATCCGAACATACTGTGTCCACAACACGCTGCTGATTTTCATTCAGTGTCAGATGATATCCCTTCTGATCCAGATGTGACACAGGATTGCGAAACTGTCTGCTGCTCTCCACCTTAAGAATCTGCTGCTGTGCCATACCCCGGATCACTGCTGCTGATATATTCAGTTTTCCGGTGACAAGCGAATAATCCAGTACGGATTCCTGTATCAGTTCCCGCAGCAGCCTTGCTTTCGCCGTATAGTGTTTCTGTTCAAAGAGTGCCAGTTTCTGCTGCGCCTCTGTCTTCGGAATCAGTAATACAATCTCCCGCTTCTGTACTTCTTTCGTCTGCCTGCGGATCGGGAGTACGGTCTTTAGTGCCTGATTCATGGTGGAACCGTAATTCTTCCGCATCCATCCGGCCAGTGCAATGAGCTGGGATTCCATTGCCACGCTTCCCTCATGTACCGAAATAATGGGGCGAATCCGTCTGGGATCAAATTCGGCATCCTCCGTCAGTTCAATGACATACCCTGTCAGTTTACGATTTCCAAATGGAATATCCACCTGTACACCAACCTGTATTTCCTCCTGCAGATTTTCCGGGATGCTGTATTGAAAAGTTTTATCCAGTTTTTCTACCGATATATCTACAATAATATTTGCATACTTCATACTTATTCTTTTCTCAAAACACAGTTGACCAGGCCCTCATAGGTATTTACAGCAGCCTCAATCACCGGAGAAACGCCAAGTTCTCCCAGTGCTGCACTGCATTTCGGCCCGATCGAATAAATATCCGTAACGGATGCCAGTGTTTCTCTCTCCTGTGGCTTTAAACTGCCAAACATCCGCTCCGCCGAAGACGCACAGGTAAAAAAGATCGCATCGTATACATCCTTGTCCACTGGCACCTCCATCGGACAAGGTACATTTTCGTATACATTGAGCCGTCCGCAATCACAGAAAGAAAGCAGTGTATCCACAAGGTTATCCTTTGCATTTTTTGCGGTAGGATACCAGATTACTGCCCGCTTAAACGGATCTCCGCGAAATTCCTGATCCAGATATTCCTTTAATTCCTGTGCCAGATTCGTACTGTTGGAATGTTCCGGCATAAAGTCTGCACAAATTCCATACTCCCGCAGTTTTTCTGCCGTCTTTTGTCCAATCACTGCACATCTGGTATGGAAAAGTGCCCGTGCATCCAGCCCCGATGCAAATACATTTTTCATAAAATAATCCACACCATTGGCACTTGTAAACAATAATACGTCCACATGCGCCAGTTCCTGTGCGGTATACACTGCCGGCACACCGACAATCTCACCTGTCATACACTCACTGGTATATGCCCCCTTTGCCCGGAGCATGGCGGCCAGACGTGAAGGTTTTGGACCAATTTTTGCAACCAGATAATGTTTCCCCCACAGCGGCTTCTCTTCAAAAAAATGCAGCTGGCGGCGAAGTGCAACCACATCCCCAACAATGATCAGTGCCGGAGAGGTCAGTTTCGCCTCTTCCACACGATCTGCCAGATTCTCCAGCGTACCCTCACAAATCTCCTGCGCTTCTGTCGTAGCATGGGAAATCACAGCTGCCGGTGTCTGCCGGCTTCTTCCTGCCTGCATCAGTCCATCCACAATCTGTCTTACTCTCGAAAGTCCCATGAGAAAAATCAGAGTTTCTTTTGAATCTGACATCGTTGTAAAATCAGGTTCTGACAGATCCTCTCCGTTTTTTTGGTGTCCGGTGATCACCCGAAAGCTTGTGGCAACACCACGGTGTGTGACCGGAATTCCTGCATAAGCAGGTCCTGCAATGGCAGAAGTCACCCCCGGAACAACGGTATAGGAGATTCCATGTTCCCGCAGATAAAGGCCTTCTTCTCCTCCACGCCCGAAAACAAAGACATCTCCCCCTTTTAAACGAACAACGCAATGATATTCTTTTGCCTTCTCGACCAGCAGTTCATTGATCTGTTCCTGTGGAAGCGTATGATGCCGGTCCGCTTTTCCTACATAAATACGCTCACAGTCCATTCCTGCATACCCCAATAATTCCGGAGACGAAAGTCTGTCATAAATAATACAGTCTGCTTTTTTTATCAATTCCAGTCCCTTGACTGTGACAAGTCCCGGATCTCCCGGACCTGCACCGACCAGATATACCATAGATGCCATTCTTTTTTCCTTTCCCTGTCAGCACTGCTGCTTTTTAATAAATGCTAAAAATTCATTTTCCGGCGTTGGTTTTGCAAATAAAAATCTATCTTATTATACCACTTCTGCGGTATTGCCCGCAACCGAACCCCTATCGGGTACACCCGGTTTCCCGCAATGCACGCTGTGCCGCTTCCTGCGGGGTCTCTCCGAAAACCTTACATTTCTTTATACTGCTTCCGTCCGCATTTCCGACCATTCCAAGCAATTGTATCCTTCCATCGGGCAGTTTACATGCATATGCTCCGATCGGCATATGGCAGTCCCCCCCGGTTCCCTTCAAAAACAGCCGCTCGGCACATGTAATCTCCTCCGTCACGATATCTGAAAGTGCATTCACCTGCCCGGACAATTCTTCGTGGTCTTCCCGCAATTCCAGTGCCAGCGTCCCCTGTGCCGCTGCCGGTATCATCTGTTCCGGCTCAAAATACTGCGTGATCAAAGAAGTTCTCCCCAGCCGGTGCAGTCCCGCCGCCGCGAGTACAATTCCGTCCAGTTGTTCTTCCTGCATCTTTTTTATTCTGGTATCGACATTTCCGCGTATTCCCGTAATGCGCAGATCCTTTCGAAGCTGCAGAAGCTGAAATGCCCTTCTTCGGCTTCCGGTGCCGATCACAGCATGCTGTGGAAGTTCCTCCAGTGAAACGGCTTCCCGCAAAATCAATACATCCCTCGGATCTTCCCGTTTCCATGCATGTGCAAACACAAGTCCGGACGGCTGTTCGGCCGGCATATCTTTCATACTGTGTACTGCAAGGCTGATCGTTCCATCCAGCAGTTCCTGTTCAATTTCCCGCACAAAAAGTCCTTTATCCCCAATCTGGTCTAACGCTTTTTTCTGTTCCCGGTCGCCTTTTGTGGATATAATTTTCAGTTCGTAACTGTTTTGTGGATAATGTTTCTGCAGGCGGTTTTTTACATACTCTGCCTGCGCCAATGCCAGTTTTGATCCTCTCGTTCCAATGATCACATTCATTCTTTTTCTCCCTACTCCCGGATTTCGGTATCAAACTGAAATAAATCCTGCAATACCTTTTTATACTGTTCCTGCTGCTCTTTGGATTCCGTCTGTTTAAGCTCCAAGATCGGCTCCCGGATCAGACGCTTTAATGATGCCTTTAAAATCTTTTTTACAATTTTCTGATCCCTCGTACTCAGATCCAGTTTGCGGTTTAGATATGCATAACTGTCCTCTACAATTTCCGTACAGCGCTGCTGCAACGAAGCGATCGTCTCATCGACACCGGTCGTTGCCAGCCATTCCCTGGTTTCCCCAATGGCTTCCTCTATCATACGCTGACCTTTTTGCACCAGTTCTTCCCGCTGCTTCCGGTTCGTCTCTACAATTTCATTTAAACTGTCAAGATTAATCAGAAGTGCCTGGGGATTTCGTCCAATCGCCGTCTCCACATCCCGCGGAGATGCCAGGTCCAAAATTGCAGTCGGATGTAACAACTGTATGTCTTTTTCCCGGATAATATGATGCGGGGAGGCTGTAGCGGAAACTACCAGCTCACACTCCTTCATTGCTTCATACCGCTTTTCAAACGGAATGATGGTAAGTGTGGGAAACTCATGCAGGAGATTTCCGGCATGTGAAAATGTCCGGCTGCAGACTGTTACATGAGAGGCCCCGTATTCATACAGATAACGCAGAGCCAGCGTTGCCGTATGTCCGCTTCCCACAACCAGTGCTTTTTTCCCTGCAATCCCAAACGTTTCCTGCAGCTGGCGGATTCCCACATAGCTGACCGAAAGCGGCCGTTCACTGATTCTTAACTTTGTCTTTATCTTTTTTGCACAGGTGACCGCATCCTGTACCAGACGGTTTAACTCTTTCCCGGTACTTCCAACCGTCCGTGATAATTCAAATGCATCCCTGACCTGTCCTAAAATCTGGTCCTCTCCCAGCACCATGGACTCCAGTCCCGCAGTCACCCGGAACAGATAGGAAATGGCATCCATTTCCTCCCGTTGTTTGAGATATTCCGAAAAATCTACTCCCGGAAACATCTCTTCATACAAGGTGCGAATCACGCCAAGCGGCTGTGCAATCTCTTCCGGTGCAAAAAAATAGACTTCGCTGCGATTGCAGGTCGAAAGCACAAAACATTGTTCAATTCCTGCTTTCCCGGCTTTCTGCAGAAAATCAATTTTCTGATTATCGGTAAAGGACACCCTGTCACGGATGTCCTGATCTGCATGTTTATAATCAATTCCTATATATCCAAATTTCATTCTGCAAAGTACTCCTGCATCACATGGATGGTCTTTTGTATATCTGCATCGGTATGCGCATCGGACACAAACATGGATTCAAACTGTGACGGTGCCACATAAATTCCATGATCAAGCATAAACCCAAAATAATCGGCATATGCTTTGGTATCCGCGGTTGTCGCAGAATCGTAATCTGTCACATCTTCGCCGGTGAAGAAAATACTCATCAGAGAGCCGATCTGATTGACATGCACACGGTTTCCTGCGGCATGGCGCACCGCATCCGCCAGCATCGCTGTATTTTCCTGCAGCCGCATATAAATATCCGTATCTGCCTCCAGAATACGAAGTGTGGCAAGCCCTGCAGCCGTAGCAATCGGATTGCCGGAAAGTGTTCCTGCCTGATAAACCGGACCGTCCGGGGAAACCATACGCATGATATCCTCTCTTCCACCATACGCGCCGACCGGCATACCTCCACCGATAATCTTTCCAAACGTGGACAAATCCGGCGTAATATGAAAATACTCCTGTGCTCCGCCCAGTGCCAGACGAAAGCCGGTGATGACCTCGTCAAAGATGAAAAGTGCCCCGTAATGTTTTGTGATCTCACGCAAAAACTCCAGGAATCCGTCTGCCGGCGGAACAACGCCCATATTTGCAGCCACCGGTTCCACGATGATTGCTGCGATCTCATCCGGATAAGCCTCAAACAGTGCCTTGACGCTGTCCGGGGAATTGTATTCTGCAACCAGTGTATGTCTGGTAAAATCTGCCGGAACACCCGCACTGTCCGGAACAGATGTTGTCAATGCCGCAGATCCTGCTTTTACCAGAAGTCCGTCCGAATGACCGTGATAACATCCACGGAATTTGATGATCTTGTCACGCTTCGTATATCCCCGTGCAACACGGATGGCACTCATCGTTGCCTCTGTTCCGGAGCTTACCAGACGGCTGACTTCCATGGATGGCACCAGCTGTGCCAGAAGTTCTGCCATCTCCACTTCCCTCTCTGTCGGGGCGCCAAACGTAAGACCTTCATCACATGCAGCCTTTACCTTTTCGATGACACGTGAATCGGCATGCCCCAGAATCCCGGGTCCCCAGGAACATACATAGTCGATCATTTCATTTCCATCCACATCGGTAATATGGGAACCTTTTGCACTCTGAATAAAACGCGGCGTACGCCCTACAGCCTGGTACGCACGTACCGGGCTGTTCACGCCTCCCGGAAGCCGGAGTTTTGCTCTCATATAAAGTAATTCTGATGTCTGGTCTGTCATGTTATACTTCCCCTTTCTGTATCCATTCTGCCACGTCCAGTGCATGATAGGTAATGATCATGTCTGCTCCTGCACGTTTCATCCCGATCAGATTTTCCATCACGATCTTTTTCTCATCGATCCATCCGTTTGCCGCCGCTGCTTTTACCATGGAATATTCCCCGCTCACGTTATAGGCAACGATCGGAATATTATAATTTCTGCGGATCTCCGTAATGATATCCATATATGCCATTGCCGGTTTGGCGATAATCAGATCTGCTCCCTCTGCAATATCCTCTTCCACTTCCCGCATGGCTTCACGCCCGTTTGCAGGGTCCATCTGATAAGTTTTCCGGTCCCCGAATCCCGGCGCAGAATGTGCCGCATCACGAAACGGTCCGTAATATCCGGATGCAAATTTTGCGGAATATGCCATAATCGGTGTATAGGTAAATCCGGCCGCATCAAGTGCCTGACGGATCGCCCCTACACGCTTGTCCATCATATCGCTCGGCGCAATGATATCTGCCCCCGCACGCGCATAGCTGACCGCCGTCTGTGCCAGAAGCGGCAGTGTCTCATCATTTAAAATAATTCCATCTCTGATCAGACCACAATGTCCATGCGAAGTATACTCACAGAGACATACATCTGCTATCACAAGCAGATCCGGGTAATCCTTTTTGATCCGGCGGATCGCGGTCTGTACAATGCCGTGCTCATCATAAGCCCCGCTCCCCACTTCATCCTTATGTTCCGGAATTCCAAAAATCAGAATTGCCGGAATCTGCAATGCTTTCACACGGTCTAACTCTTCGTTCATGCGGTCAACGGAATACTGGCAGATGCCAGGCATGGATTCCACCGGCTGTACGATATTTTCCCCTTCCATAACAAAAAGCGGGTAGATCAGTTCCTCTGTCCTCACATGATTTTCCCTGACCATACTTCGCATAACAGCAGTCTGTCTTAATCTTCTTGTTCGATCCATTCCCTTGTTCCTCTTTTCTTTTACATTTGCGTATGATTGACCTGCGAGAGAATCCGTTCCAGTTCCTCCGGTACAAGCGAAGTTTTTTCCTCCGCCAGTAATTTTGCAAGAACGTTCCGGTATACCTGTCTGCGCAGTTTTTCTGTTTCTATCCGCATTTTTACCGCCGGACGGATGCTTCCCATATAATCGTTAATCTGTCCCAGTTCTTCCGTCAGAATTTCTTTCAGAGATTCTTTTAAATACTGTGTGAGCACCGGACTGTTTCCCGCACTGGAAAAAGCCCCCACCAGATCCCGGTGTTTCAGATAGGACGGAAAAATAAAACTGCAGTCCTCCTGCTGATCCACGGCATTGACCGGAATATTATTTTCCCGTGCAAGCTGTGCAATCCTGTGGTTCTCCGCTGCATCATCGGTAGCTGCCACAACCAGAACACATTCTTTCAGATCCTCCGGCTCAAAAGTACGTTCCTTTACACATACATTTCCTGTAAGCCGCAGGATCTGTGAGTCAATCTGTGGAGCCACCACCATGACCTGTGCCCCAAAATCCAGAAGCACCCGGACTTTCCGCAATGCCACAGTTCCTCCGCCTGCCACTAAACATTTCTTTTTTTCGATATCAATAAACATTGGAAAATAAGCCATAATACCCTTATCTTATAATTGTTTTGCATTTTTTTCAAGTATATCTGCCGGATAATCGCATATCCTACATGCATAGTATTTTTTGCGGGAGGTCTTTTCATGAACTGGAAAACATTTTTTATCTGTGGTCTGACCGGATGGTGCATGGAAATCCTGTTCACCTCGCTGGGCGGACTGCTGCGGGGAGATCTGCTTTTAAACGGACACACATCCATCTGGATGTTTCCGATCTACGGACTTGCCGCAGTCATCGGACCTCTTTCCGTGCGCCTGCGCCACTGGCCTGTGCTTCTGCGCGGCTGTTTTTACGGTGCCGGCATCATGCTCGTTGAATTTATCAGCGGCAGTATTCTGCGGCTTTTCTCCCTTTGTCCCTGGGATTACAGCAAAACTCCCTACAATATTTCTGGTCTTGTCCGCCTCGATTATTTTCCTGTATGGTTCACCGCCGGGCTGATCTTTGAATATATTCTTTCCCAAAAAAAGAAGCACATCCTCTCGTGATGTGCCCCTTTGTCTTACATTACTTTTATCTGACGCCGGTTCGGATTGGTATATTTTTCCTCGCAATACTTGCAGCGGTACACTTCTTTTTCCTCATCTGCCAGAATAAAGATCTGATCCAGTTCCTGCTCGATCGATGTCACGCAACGCGGATTTTTGCACTTGATGACATTTTTGACCTGCTTCGGAAGCTTCAGTTCCTTTTTCTCTACGATCCGGTCACCCTTAATCACGTTTACCGTAATATTATGATCGATAAAACCGAGAATATCCAGATCCAGCGCTTCAATCGGACATTCCACTTTGATAATATCTTTCTTGCCCATTTTATTACTTTTTGCATTCTTGATAATGGCAACGGAACAATCCAGCTTGTCCAGCTTCAGATCATGATAAATCTGAAGACTCATTCCCGCCTGGATATGATCCAGTACAAAGCCCTCGTGAATTCCACTAATATTCAGCATCTTTTACTCCACCTCGATTCCCAGTAATGTCAGGATCAGTGCCATACGGACGTATACACCATTCTGTACCTGTGTAAAATAAGCCGCACGCGGATCATCATCCACTTCAACGGAAATTTCATTGACACGAGGCAGTGGATGCAGCACGATCATGTCATCCTTCGCAAGCTCCATCTTTTCTTTGGTCAGAATGTAGAAATCTTTCAGACGGATATAATCTTCTTCGTTGAAGAAACGTTCTCTCTGTACTCTTGTCATATAAAGAACATCCAGCTGGCTCATGGCATCTTCTAAACGCTCCACTTCCTCAAACTCCACATGATTTGCCTGAAGTACATCCTCCCGGATGTAATCCGGAATCTTTAACTCTTCCGGGGAAATCAGGATAAACTTCACGTTTTCATAACGGATCAGTGCATTGATCAGGGAATGAACGGTTCGTCCGAATTTCAGATCCCCGCACAGACCAATCGTAATATTCCCCAGTCTTCCTTTCAGGGAACGAATAGTCATAAGATCAGTTAATGTCTGGGTTGGATGCTGATGTCCACCGTCGCCTGCATTGATTACAGGGATACGGGACTTCTGGGATGCAACGAGTGCCGCGCCTTCTTTCGGATGCCGCATTGCACAGATATCTGCATAACAGGAAATAACTCGAATCGTATCAGAAATGCTCTCGCCTTTGGATGCCGATGAAGAATCAGCACTCGCGAAACCTAAAACAGAACCACCGAGGTTTAACATGGCAGCTTCGAAACTTAATCGTGTTCTTGTGCTCGGTTCATAAAAACAGGTTGCCAATTTTTTGCCATCACAGGCATGTGCATATTTCTTTGGATGCTTCTCAATGTCGCTCGCCAGATCCAACAGCTGATCCAGTTCCTCTACGGAGAAGTCTAAAGGACTCATTAAATGCCGCATTTTTATCCTCCTTCAGCTTAACGCATTTTTACTATCATATAATAAACTGCGGCTATTTTCAAGGCTAATATAGCAGCTATATAAAATTAACATGGGCGACAGCAGAAACACAATGCCTGCGCACACAGCAGACTCATGCAGAAATTGCTGTAATTTCCATAAGGACGCTCATACTCGCTCCCCATATTGGTATACCAGGTTCCGCCATATTCAAGATGCTGCTGGAACTGCCGGTACTCCATATTGCTCGGCTCAAGTTCCACCGCACGGCGGATATGCTCAATCGCCGTTGCACTGTTTCCCACGCCTTCATTTGCCACCGCACTGTAATAGTACCACTGTCCGGCACGCTCGGAAAATGGAATCGAACTTAACACATTGAGTGCTTCCGGATAACACTGATTCTGAATATAATTAAGTGCCGCCTGTAATTTTGGAGAAGTCGCACGGCTCTGGGAACGGTAGGTTCCATTTCCATAATAATACTGTCCGCTGAACCCTCCAAACGGCCCCTGTCCATAGCTTCCTGTGCCTGCCGATCTGCCATCTGCAGAGCCTGCACCATAACTGTAGCTTCCGGAAGTTCCCTGCTGTTTTTCCTTCATAATCAGATCATAGGCCTGCTGCACCTGTTTGAAACGTTCTTCCGCCTGATCTTTGTTCGGGTTGTTGACATTTGCATCTGGATGATACTTCCGGCTCAATGTACGGTATGCTTTCTTTATCTCTTCATCCGAAGCGCTGCGGCTGACGCCGAGCACCTGATATGGATCTGTCATGATTTCTTCCTCTTTTTCTTCAACTGAATGTATTCATACTTGGACCATACACCGGAATACAGAATATTCCGCAGAATATCCGCGTGAAGCAGAATCGGCAGGCGTTCAAAAGACTTCGCGCATTCCGAAATCATGCTGGTCATCATCAGACGGCACAACGTCTCATACTCCTGCTCATCTTCTGTATCCAGATACCGGAGCGGGTTGTAACTGTCTTTTTTTTTTCATCTTTATCCCGGTCCTCGTAGGCATCCATCAGGTAGATAAATTTGCCCAGATAAAATCCAAGTGTTTTCAATTCATCATACCACTCGTCCTGCTTCCATGCAAATATTTCTCCGAGCATCTCGCCTGTCAGCCCTGCCACAAGATCAATATTCGTCTGTTTTTCCGCCTCATAAGCTGCCAGTTTCTCCATATACTGCTCAATGGCATTGGTCTGCCGCGGATAATTTATTTTGATCCGCTGATAATCTTTCTCAAACATTGAGGCAATGGTTTTCTTCGTGTAATTATGGTCATCTTTCCAGTCATCCACCAGATTGTAATATGCCAGAAGAACGTTCATCTGTGCCGCATAACTCTGAATATCGTTTTCCCGCAGCTGCCGTTTTTTCATCGGATGCATCATACAGGTAAATTCACCAGTCTGCGTGTCCGGCTCATACAGACCGGTCAGCAGAACGACCAGAAATGTCATATCATAATTCAAAAGTGCCTGTCCTTTTTTTCCACAGAACTCTTTTAATTTCCGGCAAAGCCCACAATAATACGACTGATATATTTTTTTATTTTCTTCCGACAGCTGTGCGCCGTTTACATTAATATATCCGAACATACTGCCTCCGATTTAGGTTCTGCGAATAAATTTTTCCCTGCATTTCGGGCAGGTAATCTCTATCTTTCCATGTCCCCTCGGCACACGGACTTCCTGTTTACACATCGGGCACTTGAAAAAGCGGTAATCCCTTGCCTGTCCCATGCGTTTTTTAAACCGATTCCACGATACGGTGCGGTTATAACGGAAATTCAAATACTTCTGGTTTTCTTCATAACGTTTGGATGTATTTCTTGAAAATACCCGGAAATACATATAAATCATTAAAATCAGCGCTACAAAGGAAAACAGGCCGATGCGTGTAAACATACCGACAAGCAAAAGAATCAGAACAAGCCAGGACTGCATCCGTGCCAGTTCATCCATGCCATTTCTTCCCTGCATAAAACGATACAATTTGTCTCTCATACAATTCCTCTTTTCTGTGTTTCGTCGATATTTTTCGTGTCTTATATTAGTTATATATCATGGGAAATCATATCGTCAAGCAACGTATTTTCTTTTCATACACTTTTCATAAAGTGTTTAGAAATCCGGGAAATTTATAATGGTATAGACGTGAAAAATGAAAATTTCCAAAGAATACTGCTGATATTTACGGAAAACATCTTAAGAAGAAGGACGATAAGCCGGGTTATGTCGTTGGGTGATCATCTATCTAGTACGATTGTTGCCAACCGTCTCAAGCGACCTACCTAAAGCTGGCGGGCCACGTCAACGCTTTGTTTCGGTCTTGCTTCGAATGGGGTTTACATGTGCCCTCTCTGTTACCAGCGAGGCGGTAGTCTCTTACACTGCCATTCCACCCTTACTATAGAGGTGCATCTGTGATGCATCTCTTATAGCGGTATATTTCTGTTGCACTTTCCTTAGAGTTTCCTCCACCGGCCGTTAACCGGCATCCTGCCCTGTGAAGCCCGGACTTTCCTCACCTGCGGTCTTTCGACACCTGCAGCCGCGATCACCTGTCCTCCATCTTAAGATGCTTTTCCACTATAACACAGTTTCCAGTAAGGTTCAAGCCGTAAAGTTTACCGTGTTTTTATACATTAAAACAACTTCCTCCGACAAATTCCCGCACCAGAGAACTCTGTGCAATTCCTTCCGTCGGAAGCGGCAGAAAATAGTCCAAAAACTTAAGCAGACGCTTCGCTTCCAGATATTCTGCACTGTCACGCGGAATCTGAAACAGAAGCGGTTCCGCATATACTTTAAGCACCGCAACCTCATACAGTAACGCGGAATTAAACATGACATCCGCACTGTCCTGAAACGGGAAAATATTTTTTTCTTCTCCCCTTCGCACAGATTTCCACATCGCAATCGTCTCCTGTGCCGTTGTTCCACGGGTTCTGGCATCTCTCACGATCCGGCGTAACAGACGGCAGTCCGTCGTGGACAGCGGATTGTGTTCATCAATATTCAACTGTGTCAGCGCAGAAATATAAATCTTAAATTTACTTTCTGCGGGAAGTGTATACGACAGCTTATCGTTCAGACCATGAATTCCCTCTATGACAAGAATATCATTTTCTTTAAGCTGCAGGGTCCTGCCACGGTATTCCCTCTTTCCCGTCTTGAAATTGAAAGAAGGCATATCTACTTTCTCCCCTGCCAGAAGCCGGGTCATATCTTCATTAAACTGTCTGACATCCAGTGCCTCCAGACATTCAAAATCAAGATTTCCGTCTGCATCCCTCGGACACCGCTCCCTGTCATCATAATAATCATCCAGACTGATCGGATGCGGTTTTCTTCCCTTTGCCAGAAGCTGAATCGACAGGCGGTTGGAAAATGTCGTCTTTCCGGAAGAAGACGGACCTGCAATCATGACAAATTTAATTCCTTTTTTTGCTGCAATCTGTGCTGCCAGGGAACCGATCCGTTCCTCCATCAATGCTTCCTGAAGCAGAATAATCTGTTCGCCCCTGCCGGATGCGATTGCATCATTGAGCGCACCGATCGTTCCAACGTCCAGCATACGGCTCCAGCTGCGTGATTCTTTTAATGTGTGGTACAGTTTATTGGAGGTATGAAGCGGTTCCACTTTATCTCCCTTTTTATTTGGGAACAAAAGAACAAAGCCGTCTTCATATAACTCCAGATCAAACACTCCGAGGTATCCCGTGGATGGAACCATATAACCGTAATAATAGTCCTGATGTCCGTCCAGCTCATAAATATTGACACGCGAACTTCTGCGATAATGTAAAAGCCGCTCTTTGTCCTTCATTCCCTTATCATGAAACAGCTGTTCCGCATCTTCTGTTTTTACACTGCATTTCTTGATCGGTAAATCGGCCTCTACCAGACGCTGCATCTCTGCGCGCAGTGCCTGCACGGCTGCTGCATCATTTGCAGTTCCATGCAGTTCACAGTAATAACTTTCTCCCAGAGAATAATATACCCTGATTTTTACCTGATCCTTCCACAGATTTTCTACCGCCTTCTGCAATAAAAGCGTCATACTTCTGCGATAGGTGCGTTTGCCGTCCCTGTCCGTCATCGTCAGAAACGAAATTTTACCGGGTGCCTTCACCACTTTTGAAAGTTCCCGCAGTTTTCCATCTACACATGCCAGTACAATCCTGTCACTGTAATTTTTCTGATATTGTTTTGCAATCTGTTCCAGTTTTGTCTGCTCCTGAATCAGAACCAGTTCGGTTTTCTCCGGCGCAGTCTCCAATGTGATCTCAAATTCCTGCACTTTTTATCGCCCCCAAAATCGTATACGCAGATTCATTCTGCTGTAATTTTTCCTGCACTTCTGCAATACGTCGTATGATCTGTTCCGATTCTTTCTGTGCTTCAAGCGTCTGCAGAATCTGTGTCAGCTGTCCATGCTGACGCACCAGAAACCGGCGCAATACCGGATTTCCGTTTCTCAGAAGAAGCGGTCCGTAAATATCACAGACTGCTATTGTCTGATCGTTCAACCGGTTCCACGTTTCATCCTGCTCCGTTTTTACGGCACGCATCATCGGATAATATTTTCCTTCTTCACAGACCATATCTTCATCTTCAATTTTATACTGATGCTGGCGCAGATATTCCCGGACCTTATGTATTTCAGACTGTGGCTGCAAAATCAGTTCTTTCGCTGTACTGCAGACGGATTCCCCTTCCGTCAGAATATGCAGAATCAGTTCTCCACCCATTCCTGCAATCAGAATGGAATCCGCTTCATTTGGAAGCAGTGCCTCTGCCCCGTCCGAAAGCCTGGTCTGTATATATTCCTCCAGCCTGGCTGCCCGGATATGTTCCTGTGCCCGGGCAAGCGGTCCCTCATTAATATCCATTGCAATGGCTCCCTTTATTTTCTGCCTCTGTACCAGTGCAATCGGCACATACGCATGGTCTGTTCCGATATCCGCAAGGATACCGCCGGTTGTAACCATGGAAGCCACTGCTTTCATTCTCCTCGATAATTTCATCATGTTACTCTAAATAATCCTTTAACTTACGACTTCTGCTGGGATGGCGAAGCTTACGGAGCGCTTTTGCCTCAATCTGACGGATTCGTTCTCTGGTTACATTGAACTCTTTTCCGACTTCCTCAAGGGTTCTCGCCCTTCCATCCTCCAGACCAAAGCGAAGCGTCAGCACTTTCTGCTCCCGCTCGGTCAGTGTTCCGAGTACCTCTTCCAGCTGTTCCTTAAGCAGCGTAAAAGTTGCAGCATCTGCCGGTACCGGTACATTATCATCTTTAATAAAATCGCCCAGATGGGAATCTTCCTCTTCTCCGATTGGTGTTTCCAAAGATACCGGTTCCTGTGAAATCTTTAAGATTTCCCGCACACGTTCCACCGGCATCTTCATCTCTTCCGCGATTTCTTCCGGCGTAGGTTCCCGCCCGAGTTCCTGCAGCAGCTGTCTGCTGACACGAATGAGCTTGTTGATCGTTTCCACCATGTGCACCGGAATACGGATGGTTCTTGCCTGATCCGCAATTGCACGGGTAATTGCCTGCCGGATCCACCATGTTGCATAAGTGGAGAACTTATATCCTTTGCGGTAATCAAATTTTTCTACCGCCTTGATCAGTCCCAAATTTCCTTCCTGAATCAGGTCTAAAAACAGCATGCCCCTGCCCACATAGCGCTTGGCAATGCTGACTACCAGACGAAGATTTGCCTCCGCCAGACGTTTTTTGGCATCTGATCCACGGTCGACATCCAGTTGCAATGCTTTGATCTCCGCTTGTATTTCTTCTTTTTCCTGTTCATCACCGGTTTCTGCCAGACGCTCTTTGAGCAGTGGAATTTTTTCAACTGCCACACTTCCGGCCTCCATCTTCTGTGCCAGCTCAATTTCTTCGTCTGCAGACAGCAGCGGCACTTTGCCGATTTCCTTTAAGTACATGCGTACCGGATCCTCGACACTTACGCCCTCCGGAACCGAAAGATCAATCTTTTCTACTTCTACCTCGTCTTCGTCATCCAGAATGATATCATCATCCTCATCATCCCCGTCACTGATCCTGAGGACATCTACTTTATTTGCTTCCAGAAATCCAGAACCTTCTCCATCTTTTCTTCGTCAAGATTCATATCCCTGAAAAAATCGCTGATCTCCTGATACTCCAGAATGTTCCGTTTCTTTTTTCCCAGTTCCAGCAGACTTTTCAGTTTTTCTCTGAACTTTGCCTTTGTTTCTTCCGTTTCCACTGCTGCATTCTCTTCTTTTTTCTTTGCCATGTCGTTTCGTCCTCTCAGGTTACTTTCTATTTTGTCCCTAATCAATAGAAATATGCGTTTTCTTCAGCTTCTCCAATTCCTTCTGTTCATTGATCAGCTGCATAACGACCGTCAGATCATTCGGATCTGACTGCCGGCTTCGAACATCAATACTGTTTTCCTTGATTCTCTCAATTGTTTCCTTTAATGCTTTTTCTTTGTCCTGTTTTGTCTCTACTTCATGAATTTTTGCATTAAAAAGCCCCGCAATTTCTTTTTGTTCTTCCTCCTCCTGAAACCGGCTGATAATCTTTGCCGGATTCACCTGTCCGCTCTCCCCATACTGGGTGAACAGCTCCTGTGCCGCTTTGCGATACAGCGGTTCCGTGAAATCTTCCTCCGTGATCCATCCTTTGATGCTGTCAAAAAGCCGCGTATCCTCGATCAGCCAGGTCAGAAGCAGCTTCTGTGACTGTTTCATGCCATCTTCTTTCTTTTTTTTTTCATGGATACCGCTCTTTAACGGAGCCGCCTTTGTAATCCCGCTCCCTGCCATTGCCAGATTATTCACAAGCTTCCGCAGATCCTCAAAGCCAATCCTGTACTTATCAGCGACCGCCTGGATATAATTGTTGCGCTCAAGCTCCTCCGGAAAGGCTAAAAGCCGCCGCGCCGTCTCATTATAAAATGCCGTCTTGGACTCCGGATCATTCATATCATAATTCTGCTCCAGCATACGGATTTCAAACAGAAAACTGTTTTCCGCCTGATCAATCCGCTTCTGATATTCTTCGGCCCCAAGTGCTTTGATAAATTCATCCGGATCTTTGTACGGCTGCATGTTTATGACTTTCGTGATAATTCCAACTTCTTTTAAAATCGGAATTGCACGGAGTGCCGCCTTTACCCCAGCCCCATCACTGTCATATGTCAGATACACTTCTTTGGTGTAGCGTTTCAGCAGACTGGCATGTCCACTGGTAAGCGATGTGCCAAGAGAGGCCACCGCATTGTCAAAGCCTGCCTGGTGCAGTGCAATGACATCCATATATCCCTCACATAAAAGCAGCTGCGGTTTTCTGGTTGTCCTTGCAATATTTAATCCATACAGATTCCGGCTCTTGTCAAAAATCTTCGTCTCCGGCGAATTCAGATACTTCGGTTCCCCTTCGCCCATGACACGCCCTCCAAATCCGATCACCCGGTTATGTACATCCATGATCGGAAACATGGCACGATTCCAGAATTTGTCATGGCCTCCGCGCACCTCATCGATGGAGACAAGCCCCGACTCTTTCAGCAGCGCATCGTCATATCCCATATGTCTTAAATAGCGATAGAGATCATCGCTGTACTGATCCGAATAGCCCAGGCCAAATTTGCGCATCGTTTCATCTGACAGCTCCCGCTTACGGAAATACGCATATGCTTTTTCCCCTCTCGGGCTGCGCAGAAGTTTATAAAAATACTTTGCGGCTTCTTTGTTAATCTCCAGCAGCTTCGTGCGCTTGTCCGCCTCACGTTTCTGTGCACCTGTCATCTCCTGCTTGGGAAGTTCAATTCCCGCACGATCGGCAAGTACCTGCATCGCTTCGGTAAAAGTATAATTCTCATACTGCATCAGAAATGTAAAAACATTGCCTCCCGCTCCACATCCAAAGCAGTAATACATCTGTTTATTTGGAGAAACGGAAAATGATCCCGTCTTCTCATTATGAAAGGGGCATAACCCAAAATATGTACTTCCTTTTTTCTGCAGACGCACATACCCGCCGATCACATCCACAATGTCATTGCGGGAACGTACCTCCTCAATCAGATCATCTGAAAAATACGGCGTGGAAATCCCCTCCTTTCTCTAGTCATCAATATCCATCCACTTTCCATGCCTGCGGCATAAAATTTTCTTTAAATTTGGTAATCGCATACTTATCTGTCATACCGGAAATATAGTCACAGACGATGCGCCCTTTGTCTTCACCCTCATCCAGCATTTTTAATAACTTTGCCGGCAGCTGCTCGATATGGTCCATATAAAAATAATACATCTGTTCCAGCATGGCCTTAGCTTTTACTTCCTCGCCTTTTGCGACCGGATTCCGGTATACATGTTCAAACATGAACAAGCGCAGATCCCGCAGCGCCTCCGCGGTCTCATCCGACATAATGATATCGTCTCTTCCCATACTGTTGCTGATGATATCGTGGATCAGGTGATCCAGGCGCTCTCTCGTGGTAAATCCCAGCGTACGACGCAGTTCCACGGGAATATCTTCCTCATCCAGAATCATTGCACGGATCGCATCGTCAATATCGGAATTGACATATGCAATCTTATCGGACAGGCGCACAATCTTTCCTTCCAGCGTGTGCGGAATCGTCCGTGTCTGATGGTTTAAAATTCCATCCCGGACCTCCCAGGTCAGATTCAGTCCTTCTCCGTCTTTTTCCAGTTTTTCTACAATACGTACGCTCTGTTCGTTGTGGCGGAACCCGCCTTCATACACCTGATTCAGCAGAAATTCTCCTGCATGTCCAAACGGTGTATGCCCCAGATCATGCCCCAGTGCTATCGCCTCAACCAGATCTTCATTCAGCCGGAGCGCCTTCGCAATGGTTCTCGCATTCTGCGATACTTCAAGCGTATGTGTCAACCGCGTCCGGTAATGATCTCCCATCGGTGTGAGAAAAACCTGCGTCTTACTTTTCAGTCTCCGGAAAGACTTACTGTGCAGGATACGGTCACGGTCCCTCTGAAAGACCGGACGAATATCACACTGCGGTTCCTCCCTGTCTCTGCCCTTTGCGTTTATGGACAGACAGGCGTACGGACTTAAAGTATCTGCTTCTATCTGTTCTATTCTTTCCCGAATTGTCATATTCTGCTCATTTCTGCGGCACAAACCGCCAAAATCCTTACAATATTTCAAACAACTCTACATATTATATATTCTGCGTGAATTCCTGATTTCCTTTTTTATTTTGCATTTCCTCCGAGTACTTTCCGCAGCTGTTGCAGACAGATACCCGTAATCTGATTTTCGTAGCTTCCAAAATAAAATTTGTTATCTTTCACCAGAATACATCCGACCCAGTCTCCATCCACGGGATCTTCCTCCAGCACCTGCTCCATCTCCTGATATCCCCGAAGTGTAAAATAGGCATCATAATCCGAAAAATCCGCTGTGCGGTAAGTCACATCCGGAAACTGCATCCTAAGTCCCTGTATCAGATCCGCCGGACATGCCACATAGCCTGTCGGCTCGTGCGAATATGCCGATTCTAAAGCCCAGTCTTCATCCCAGAGAAGAAACATATCATCCGTTTCCCATGTCTTATCTGTTTCCACCGATGCCACCGGTGCATATGTTCCTCCATCGGTTCCGGCTGTCTGTACGAGATTTGTTTTTCCGGTCGGATCGGTATACAAAAGATTTGCAATCGCAAGCTGATAAAACCGACTGTCGCAGCGCTCTCCACGCTCTGCCAGATAGCCCTGGGCAATTCCGTTTTTCTCCAGATCCGCTTCCTCATTTACCGGTACATAAACCACATCTCCATATTCCATCGGTCCCATCCGCGTATCCTTAGTCAGAAATTCCGCAACCTTCGTATAATCCCCTGCGGTATCTTTTGGCATCAGAAGTACTATCACGACAACAATTGCAGCAGCCGCAATACTGCAGCCAACCGTCACAATTTTTCTGATCATCCGGTGTCTGCGCGATTCTTCTTCCCCGGCGGATGCCGGTATTCCATCTATATTTTTAACCGCATACTGTCTGGATGCATAGCTAAATACAAATGCACCGATGACAAGAATAAAAACAACCATTGCCAACAGACAGGTGATTTCCTGCCAGGTCCGCATCCGGCCGCAAAGCAGCAGATGATCGATCAGACATGTTGCTCTGCCTGATGATTTCTGTTCAAATTTCAAACGACAGACGCCGTTCATTCCAAGACATACCAGCGCAAACACCGCACCATCAACCAGTGCATAGCGAATCCACCGCACCTTTTCCCGGATTACAGCAAGCGGAAACAGTGAAAGCACAAACGCAAACATGATCATCCCCGCAAAAAAATATGCCCATTTTTCCAAAAGCGATGTGTTCCACATCTGCCGTACATATTCCACTGCGGAAGCTCCATTGATATTTCCCCAGCCGGTGACCCGGGAGATCAGAAACGCAATTCTTAAAATTCCCCATAAAACCAGATAACCAGCAGCATATTTCCACAACAGCCGTCCTGTGATCTGACGATCTGACAATTCCTGCTGCATCCCTCCGTTTTCCATTCCCGCACGGGTCCGTATCCGGAAAAATACCAGCGTAAATGCAACAAACGCAGGAAATCCACCCATACTCCCGACAAACCCATTGATAAAAAGCATCACCGTAAATGCCAGTATGGCGGAAACCAAAAGACGCATCGGATCTGCATCCATCGTTTCAGGTTCTTTCTTATCATACTTCATGCCATATCCTCCTTTTTGCGATCTTTAAGAAGTGCCCATGCCGTAATTCCTGCCGTCAGTGCTTCCGCAGCCATAAATGACAGCCAGACACCACGGATTCCAAACATACGTGATAATATCACGGAACACACCGCGATAGCTACAAATCCTCTGCAAACCGAGGCCGTAAATGCCTCTTTTGCATGCTCCGATGCACTCAGATACCCGGTTCCGATAATATTGAAACCGGCAAACAAAAATCCGATCACATAAAGCCGCATTCCTGTAAATGCATATTCTGCCATCTTTACCGAATGTTCACTGTTAAACAAGGCTACCATCGGGTCTGTAAATCCCCAGACAAGCGAAATAATCAAAAGACTGAAAACAACGCCCGTAGCCAGTCCCAGATGCAGAATCTTTTTAACCGCACGTTCATTCCCTTCTCCGTAATAACGGCTGACCAGTGGCTGGGCTCCCTGGGAAATCCCGTTAAAAATACAGGTAAATATGAGTGCAAAGTTGGCAATCACGCCATAGGCAGCCACTCCTACATTTCCGGCAAGCCCTAAAATCAGGTAATTAAAAAGCGTTGTTGTCACTCCGGAAGAAAATTCTCCCACAAATGCCGGAACCCCCAGCTGGCAGGATGCTGTAAGCATCCGTACCGATGGTCTGGTCTTTGCAAACTGTACCGTATTTTTCTTCTGAAAAAAATGAATACTGCAGATTAATATGCTGACGATCGGAGAGGCTGCTGTGGCAAGTGCTGCTCCCGCCAGTCCCATCCCCATCGGAAACATAAACACATAGTCAAGGACAACATTGGAAAAACTTCCCATCATCGTTCCAATCATGGCGAGGGTCGGAGCATTGTCGTTGCGGACAAACGCAGAAAACACATAATTCATCATAAAAAACGGTGTAAATAATAAGAAAATCCTCGTATATGTGCGGCCCAGCTGCGTGATCCCGGCATCCGCCCCCATCATATGCATCACCGTATCCGGAGAAAAAATGCCAGACAGGACAAATGGAATGCTGATTATGAGGATACACAAAATCGCATTTGCAAAATATTTCTTTGCACTGTCATCTTCCTGTGCTTTTAATATCGTATACCGGGTTGCCGATCCTACCCCAATCATCGATCCTATGGCAAAAATCAGGTTATATACCGGCAGCACCAGATTCAATACGGTAATCCCGTCCGTTCCCGCTGCCTGCGAGATAAAGAATGTATCCACGATAATATAGCAGGAAATCCCCAACATTCCACAGATATTCTGAGAAACATATTTTATAAACTGTTTTTGAATATTCATATTTATATAGTTATCCTTTTTGTTGTATGCATCAGCATGCTTCGTTATACATTGTCACCAGGCGGAGCCTGATGACCTGCGCATGCATCAGCATGCTTCATTATACCATATTTTATATAACAAAAAAGCCTTGATCTCTCAAGGCTTTCTCACATCTTAGTGCGGAAGATGGGACTTGAACCCACACGATCGCAATGATCACAAGATCCTTAGTCTTGCTCGTCTGCCAGTTCCGACACTTCCGCATGTCTCAGTGACTCGTTTATAATAGCAAACTCTATCACATATGTCAATGGTAATTTTTAATTTTTTTTTTTAAATTTTTTCTTTTATTGCAACAAAATAAAAAAAATTAAAATTATCTATTGACATATGGCTCATTCCTATAGAATATCATTTGTTCGCAGGAGTGGCGGAATTGGCAGACGCGCAGGCTTCAGGTGCCTGTGGTAGCAATATCGTGTGGGTTCAAGTCCCATCTCCTGCATCGAAAAAGGATTCATCCAGACGGATGAATCCTTTTTGTTTATCTATAGTTTTTAAACCATCCTATGACTCTGACTCCGTTTCCCCAGCCGCTGCCTCCATGACAGATTCCACCGACACCACTTCCGGTCCGGCTGTAAATGCTTCCTCTGCATCGGCTGCTTCCATCGGGTCCTCATGCTCTTTCTTTTCCTCATCTTCCCAGAGCGAATCATACTTTTTGCGTTTTTCCAACCGCGCCATCATTCCGGCGTTTTTCGCCATAATATAGAGGTCCTTATCATATTCCATCAGTTTCTTCTCATCCTGCATCGGCACCTGATCTCCATGCATCAGGCGTCTTGCCACGGTCATGATCTTTCCCATTTCCTCCCCATAATCTTTTGCGGCCTCGCCCTGCTGCTTTGCCACAACACTGTTAAACTTACCTTCCCATTGCGCCATAAGCTGATTTACATAATTCTGATACTCGTCCTGTTTCTCCGCAACCGCATTATATTTCAGTTCCAGTGTAGCAGCTTCATCCGCATACCGTGTTTTTCCATCCGGCGTACTTTCCATCCGCTCCTTTAACTCTTCCCGCTGCTTCGACAGTTTGAATTTCTGCTCGTTATATGATTTCAGAACAGAACTGTAAATTCCCCTTGCCTCTCCTGTTTTCATAATATTTCCTCCGTGAAATACATCCATCCATTGTTTCCTTACATTTCATATATCGGACTATTCACGCGATTCTTTATTTATATTCTACTCTTCCCGCCATTCTTTTAGTGCAGCAGAAAGCTTTCTGTCAATATCTATTCTGGTTGCTTCGCACGCATCAGGGTATTCTTTTGCCGCTCTGAATATAAAGTGCAGCACAAATTTAAGTCCTACCGGCAAAGCCATACGAAGCAAAGATTCCGGCAGTACAAAATGCGTTCCATGTTCATACACAAACGGCATATAAGCAAGGGGCTTTCCCTTCAGAAGAATGTTGAAGCACCCGGAACCGGCCATTCCCTGCATCCATCTTTTTACTGTCTTATACATATATACCTCAACTATTCTTTTTTGTAAATGATATCACATAATTCTTTATTCCCGAAAAAAGCCACACCAGTAACTATGATGTACCCCACCAGCGAAATAACAGACGCTTCCATGCCAAATTCACCGCCCGTCACCGCAAATGATTTTGCATCAAGAACATAAGTCATGACAGAGAATTGATCCGCTTTTTGTCCAATTGCCAGTCCCCCACCGATCATTACAATATTCCAGATGGCATGCACGATTCCACTGTTCCAGACAGAACCACTCTCGATTGCAATCATTGAAAACATAATTCCCGCCATCGTTCCTGCAACAAGAACCTGCAAACAGCTTCCGATGGAAAAATCCATTCCCAGAATATGAACCATGCCAAACAGCACCGATGGAACGATAACCGCCACCTTACGATTCCATTTTTTCCTTAAAAGATTTAAAATAACGCCCCGAAATACCATTTCTTCGACAAATCCAGCCGCGATTCCGGTAAACATAATTCCGGCACTTAATGTACGAAATATCTGCTTTCCATTCATATGCGAGGAAACATACGCACCCTGAAAGAACAAAAGATAACTTCCTTTTACCAGCAGTGGCAACAGAATAGCAATTAGAATCCATTTTCTTTTAATATGAAATACGGGCATTCCAAAATCAGAAATAGGTAACCTGATCACTTTCTCAATATATATCTTTAAAATAACATAAGTCAGTCCGACATAAAAAATTCCTGCAATGATATTACATATTCCATCCGGAATCTTTATCAGGTTCAATGCACTTGCGGCAAGCTGTGCTGCAAGTTGTGCAATGATGAGAATAACTATGGCAGCAACCGAACCGCCAATTACTTTTTTGGTACTCATTTTTCTGTTTTCCTCCTTATGTTCTGCTTTTTCTGCACGCTCCTGTAAACCACATAGAGGCCTGCGATCAAATAAAAAACGGCTAATACTCCCTGCAAAATATCATCATATTTCCAAACGGTATAATTCCATCCAAGAATTTCATTCATAAAAAAATTAGAAAAATTACAAAGTCCATGTACAAGAACCGGAATGAATAAATGATTCGTCTGTATAAAAAGTGCTGCCAGAAACATGCCAAAACAAATCGCATACAATACCTGTTTTGTCGTATCTGCAAAGTTCTGTCCCACTAGCAGATTCCGGTAATGGCACAGACCAAATCCAAGGGAAGACACAACTACCGCACAATAAATTCCATTTTTCTTTTTTCCCCATGCAGCAAGAAACATATTTAACAGAATTCCCCGCCACACATATTCTTCCAGCAGTCCAATACTAAGACTTGCCACACCGCAGATCAGGAAAAAACAAATCCCTTTACCGGAAAGCAGTGAAAAAACTTTTTTTCCATGAACGAGAGTCATAAGATCATTCCCAATCTGTATTAACGGAAAAATAAACATTCCCAATACCGGTAACCATGACCCATTTCTTTTTTCTTTTCTTACGAAATCTGCTTTTTTGCGAAACAATACAAACATAATAACAAACGTCAACACTTCATTGAATAACATGGAAATATAAGAACTGTATAAAGTTTCCTCCCAGTTGTCCATTACCTTTCCAACCACATAAGCCACCAATGTTCCGGTCAGTTCCCACAGGATATATACAAAGACAGCATATATGACCGGAATGAAATAATGATAAAACGCACGATTCTTTTTTCTTCATTTTCTCCCCATCCCTTTCTTACCCCCCACTCTTCCACATTCCGGCAGAATCCAATATAGGTAATGATAAAATACACCAGATAAATTCCGAAAAACAATACCGAAGAAATCAAAAAATAAGTTGCCGGTGCCGCCCGAACCCCCGTATAAAAGTCAAACTTACCACCAGTATATACACAGACCAGTCCGCTGATTGCAAGTGACACACATGCCGGACAAAGATAATAACCCGGCAAGCTGCTTTAAAATCATCCTGCGGATTTCTCTTCTGCTGTAACCAATCTGAAAGAGAACCCTGTAGCGGAATTTGTATTTTACGGAATCGCTGAGCTGCTGCACGGAAAGCACGGTCAGTGCCACACACAAAAATACCAGTCCGATATAAAAAAGCGGAAACATCAGCGAAGATAACATATATTTCACTTCCGGAATCAGATTGTCACGCACAAGATTTTTTGCCGTATAGGTAACAATTGTATCCGAACCCGAACAGGAATTTCCAAGTGCTTCCCCATCCCAGTCATCCGAAGCTGCTTCCGTCATGGCGTGCCCCTGCACACTAATTTTATCCGGATCCTTCTCCAGATCATCCAGCCGTTTCTCCAGATCCGCAGGTGCCTCGCCTTTGATATCCGCCACCAATTCTGCATAATAGGGATGCATCTGTGCAAGAACGGCATCCGGAACAATAATAATATAATCCCCTCCGTTGTGGCCGTTCTGCGAAAATCCCTCCGTGTGATAGCCCGCAAAAGATAATGTCCCATCTGTTCCCTGAATTTTGATCCGACCGGAAAAATCCCCGGTCTGATTCAGCACGCGGTCTTTGATATGGATGGCATACTGATCTTCTTTTAACTGCACTTCCGAAAGTCCGATCATGGTACGGAGCCGGTTGTAATCCGAGAGTCCCATATAGGTATCGTAATTACAATATGCCAGTTCTTCATTTTTACTGATCTTTTTCCAGTCCGGTGTGCCATCTGCGTTCCGATACTCTGATCCAAATTCTTTCAGATGTGTATACAGATATGCATTGACCTGATTCGTTTCGTTCTCATAAACCTTATAAGTAAAAATTTCCTTTATGGCTGTCTCCTGTTTCAGCAGAGTAATTTCCTGCTGAAACTCATCCTTCACATTGCTGCTGTATACCTGCACATCAAACGGAAATTTGCTCACAAGCACCTCATTCTGGAAATGATTAAACATAAATGCCACCGAACTTCCGAGTATCGCCAGAGTAAACAGTGCCGTCAGTGTTCCCATGGTAAACCGCAGTGTCCGGATCTTAGAAGAAAACTGCCGGAGCAGAAACAGCGCATCCCCACAGTAAATAGCAGCTCCCTTTTTTCTGACATAACAGGCGATCCACGCCGCAATGCCTGTGTAAAAAAGATAAATCGTCAGCACCAGTCCAATGAGAAAAGCGATTACAACTCCGGTATCCCATGCTTTAAAACAAAACAGAAACACACCGAATACGACAAGAAACAGCACAGATAACGGAAGGAACCATCTCTTTGCCTTTTCATGTGTTTCTTTGATTTCCTCATTCCGTCTCTGGCTGTCCATCAGATCATGGATATTCATTTTGCGGAATTTTTTTTGGCTTCGAAACAGCGCCAGCAGATAACAGCACAGATAACATGCAGCCGTCATCAAAATACAGTTTCGGTTCCATTCCAGATGCAGTTTGTAATCCAGCTGCACCATGCTGTAAAAAATGGACAGAAGGATCTGCTGAAAAAGCAGGCCCAGTCCCATCCCTACAAGAAATGCGCCCGCTCCAAGCAGCAGATTCTCTGTAAAATAAAGTCTCGCAATCTCTTTTTTCTTTACCCCGACCAGAAGATAAATCCCAAACTCACGGCTTCGCTTTTCCAGTATAAACCGCACCATATAATTGATCAGCCACGCAATAATCGGCACGATAAAAGCAGTCGCAAGTCCCGTCATCACACTCATCATGGCATCCATCTGAAACAGATTCTGCACATCTTTGGAAAACAAAAGCGTATGAAACGAAAACATGAGTGCGGTCACGACCGCCATCGTCATAAAATACACTATATAGTCTTTTGCCATGCGCTTTACATTTCGAAAAGCAAGTTTACACATCATGGGAACGTTCACCTCCCGTCAGTGTCATCACATCGAGTATTTCATTTAAAAACGCCCGGCGTTCTTTTTCCCCACGCACCAGTTCATGAAAAATCCGTCCGTCTTTCAGAAACAGAATACGGCTGCAATAACTTGCGGAAAAAGCATCGTGTGTCACCATCAGAATGGTTGCCCCCATGTTTTTGTTCATCTCCGTAAATGTCTCTAACAGTGTCTGCGCTGCCAGTGAATCCAGTGCCCCCGTCGGCTCATCTGCCAGAAGAAGTGTGGGATAATTTGCAAGTGCACGGGCACATGCACACCGCTGCTTTTGTCCGCCGGATACCTGATACGGATACTTATCCTTAACCTCCTCGATTCCCAGAATGCGAAGCAGCTCCCTGCACCGTTTCTGAATCTCCTTTTTGCCGCGCCGGTGCAGCGTCATAACGAGCATGATATTTTCTTCCAGCGTGAGCGTATCCAGCAGATTGTATTCCTGAAAGATAAACCCAAGCTGTTTTTTACGGAATTCCGAAAGCTGTTCTTCCCCCAGTTCTGTGATATCGGTATCTCCGTAATAAATATGTCCCGCTGTCACCCGGTCAATGGTTGACAACAGATTTAAAAGCGTTGTTTTTCCGGAACCGGAAGCTCCCATCACACCGATAAACTCCCCCTGCTGCACGGCAAAACTGACACGATCCACCGCTTTGGTCACCTGATCCCCGTTTCCATAATATTTCTCCACATCGCTTACGCGTATGATTTCCTGCATCTTCTGACGCTCCTTTCCCTCGCTTGTAAATAAAAGGCATAGTAAAGAATATCATTTTTTCTTCACTATGCCTACTTTAACACGGGATCTGTCCGCTTTGTATGGAGTTACCTTTCCTGAATCTTACAGTTTTGAAAGATAAACGTGTTATGTCTCCCTGTAACCGGTAAGATAATCACTCACCGGAAACATAAGTATGATCTCTGTTCCCTTTCCTTCCGCAGATTCTGCCCGGATTTCTATATTTAACTTGTCACAGAGTTTACGGCACAGATACAGTCCCATTCCGGTCGAACGCTCCCGGTTTCTTCCGTTCGTTCCCGTAAACCCTTTTTCAAAAATCAACGTGGGATTTCTTCCTTTGGAATCCCGATACCGTCATCTTTTACCCGCAAAAGAACACCGCTTTTTGTTTTTTTAGTAACAATCTGAATGTGAGTACCCTCACTTCTTCCGTATTTTACGCTGTTTTGAATGAGCTGGTTTAAAATAAAAGCGATCCATTTCTTATCGCTGTATACCGTATCGGGGCATGCAACTTCCGCCTTTACATGGCTCTGGATCAGATAATATTTGTTCTGCAAAAGCACCTGTTGTGCCACTTCCTGCAGATTGGTTTCCGCGATCATGTAGTCTTTGTATACCGCATCCATACGCGCATAGTACAGTGCCATATCCACATAATTCTCAACCTTGCGGTTTTCCACAAGGAGATAGCGGCTCCTCTCATCCCGGTTATTTTCACAGTTTAACGCGATCGCCGTGATCGGTGCCTTGATCTCATGCACCCAGCTTTCAATGTACTCCCGGTAATCCTTTTGGTTTTGTTCCATCTGGTGTATCCGCTCGATTACCGATTTGTTGGATTTGCGGATCAGTTCCCGGTACTTGCGATCTTCCAGCCCAAACGATTCCGGCATCAGTTCTCCAAGAAGATAACGCCTGTCCAGCTGATCCGTAAGCTGCTCTAATTTTCTGAAATAGCTTCTGCGTGAAAAAAACTGAAGGAAAAGCCATCCTGCCAGTATTACACCGTAACACACCAGTATAATCACACATTTATCCATGGAATAGCCGGTCAGCCGCAAAAAGATAACAAGCCCTGCCATACATACCATATGTAAAAGTAGCAACAACACTTTGTCTTTCAGATATTCTGTCAGTTTCATATGCGATAGCCCATCCCTCTTTTTGTCTCAATAAAGTCGCATACACCAATTTCTGCAAGTTTTGCGCGCAGGCGTGTGATATTTACACTGAGGGCATTATCATCAATAAAGACCTGCTGATCCCACAGGTATTCCACCAGTTCGATTCTTGGCACGATCTCTCCCTGATGCAAAAACAGGTAATGCAGGATTTTCAATTCATTTTTCGACAGATCCACCTGCTGCTCCTGACACTTCACACAGCCACGGACAACATCAAGTTCCACACCTTTACAGATCATCTTCTCTGGTACGTCTGCTTTTTTCGCCCGTTTTAATACGGCCGCGATATGCGCCAGAAGTAACGGCGGCTGAAACGGCTTTGTGATGTAATCATCACCGCCTTGCAGCATTCCGCTTAATTCATCCATTGAATCCGTCCTGCTGGTCAGGAAAATAATCGGAACATCCGACGTTTTCCTGACACTTTTACAGATCTCAAATCCGGATTGCTGCGGCAGATTTACATCAAGCAGAATCAGATCCGGCTCCATTTGCAGAATGTCCTCTACCACGTGATGAAATTCTGTCAGTACCGTGACCTGATACAGTGCATTTTCTAACAGCAGCTTTAATTCCTGACGGATGGCTGCATCATCTTCTATGATTAAAATGTTCATGATTTTCCTCAAAAATTGGATATTTTTTCTTATCGGAATCGGTTATTTTACGGATTATCTTACAGGGATTACCGGCCGCGATCACACCATCCGGAATATTTTTATTCACAACACTTCCGGCACCAATGATGGTATTGTTTCCGATTGTCACGCCCGGCAGCACGAATACATTCGTTCCAATCCAGACATTGTCTCCCACTGTGATTGGCAAAGCAATTTCCAGTCCCTGCCCTCTCTGTTCGCTGTCTATTGCGTGTCCTGCTGTCGAAAATACACAATTCCATGTTTTACTTAAATACTCTGACATTTCCGAGATTGTACTTTCATGCAAATGCAAATATAATTCAAGCAGATCCTTTAATTCATTTTCATAAATTTTTCTAACCAATATAGTTCCTCCACATATTTCACTTTGATATTTTAAATGATAACATCTTTGCTTAACTGTTTCTACCTGCACTTTTTACAAAAATCGACCAGCGCTCCATATGGTCTTTAAAAAATCAATTTGATAATTTATGTAAAGAATTTGGTATGAACGCTTCCACCGCATTTAATATTTTTGCGCGGGCAGTTGTCAGAGAACGTAAAATTCCATTTGAAATTTGTGCATCCACCAGCGTTTCTTTAGAGGACGGACGCTCTGCTTTTAATGCCCTGCGTCATTCCGCAGAACAAAACAATCTGCAGGATTTATCCTTAAATGACATTAACACAGAAATACAATTTGCACGCAACAATAAAGCCTAAGCAATGAGACACTCAAAATGGTCAATCGGAATTACTCTTATTCCATTTTAATCAAATACTCTTTCGGCACCTCTTTTGTAAGCCAGACTCCGTTTACCGATAAGAAAAACGCATAACCTGCCCTTTCCATCTTTCCAGCAGCCACTTTGTAAATCACCGGCTTTCCATGCCTGCTTCCAACCTTGACTGCCGTATCTTCATCCCCTGATAAATGGACATATAACCGACTCTTTGGAATCAGACCGGTCTTATCAATCGATGCAACATACTTCTCCCCGGTTCCATGATAAAGAAACTCCGGCGGTATGGCTTTTTTTAATTCAACATCTACGGGTATGGAATGTCCCTGGTTTGCCCTTATGAACGTCTTATCTTCATTAAATGAATATCTTTGTTTATTATCTGTTTGTACAATTTTTTCGAGCATTTCCATGTCAAACGGCCTTGTCTTTGAAATGCTTTCTATTAACTCTGATACATTCGCCCAGCCGTGTTCATCCAGCGAAATTCCTATTGTATCCGGTTTATGTCTGAGTACCAGACTTAAAAATTTACTTGTATCTGTTAATCCCATACATAGTTTCTCCTTAAAATAGAATTTAATGGTACACTACAAAGATTAGCATACTGACTTACAGATGTCTGTCCAATACAATAAACAGCATTTTTCTCGGCACCATTTCTTTGTTCAAATTTCTCTTTTGTTGTAACAATTGTAAGAAAGAAAAAAGCAGCAACGAGATTCAAAACAACGATGAGAAAATCGTTGCAAAAGCAATGTAATCATATTTATATGTAATTCTTTGCCATACCCCACTTCTGATCCGTATAAAATCGATAATTTGTCATACGCCTTTTATCAATATCCGCCATCATTTTTTCTGCTTCCTCCTCGGTAACATTGTACAGTTTACAGATACGCGCTACCTTTTCCGGCATATCCCCATGTATAAAAACATTCAGCACATTATCTTTGTCTTTTAAGATAAAATCCGCATTCCGTCCTATGATCACACAGCTTTCCTTTTCCGCAATCTCCAAAATCACTTTTCTCTGCGCTTCATACACCATATTCTCTTTAAAAATACATAGCCGGCCAGACACGCGATAAACTCTGTGATCGGGAACGCCCACCAGATCAGCGAAACTCCCATCTGTCCATTTCGGACGAAAATAGAGAAAATGCCTGCCAACGGTAATATAATTACAAGCTGTCTGAGCAGCGAAATCACAAGCGACTCGATGCCTCCGTCCAATGCCTGATAAATTCCCTGATATGCGACATTGACTCCTGCAAAAAGAAAGCTGATAGAAATAATCCGCATTGCTCCGATAAAATATTCTCTTGACAGCCCTGCGTTAAATAAAGTTGCAAATGCACCCGGGAAAATTTCCGTGATCAGCACACCGAGGATCATAAGTGCAATCGTATAAATCAGCCCGTATTTGATTCCATCCTTGATACGCTTTTTGCTTCCCATTCCATAAGAAAAAGCGATGATCGGTGTGATCGCATCACGCAGACCAAATGCAAGGAACAACACAAACTGCTGCACTTTATAAAACAATCCATATGCAGTCTGTGCCGACGGGCTGAACTTTAGGATCAGGTTCATCACATATACCATGATCGACATCAATGCCTGTGCAATGATCGCCGGAAGTCCGATCGAATAAATTTCTTTTATTATCCCGCCCTCCGGTCTCATGTATTTTGTTCCATGTGCAAACTCTTTATTTAATTTCATATGGAAAATAAAGAGTAATACTGCCGATGCTACCTGTCCGATTACCGTCGCATACGCAGCACCTTCTACTCCCATTTCAGGAACAGGTCCAATACCATAAATCATAATTGGATCAAGAATAATATTTACTACTGCCCCCACAACCTGACCGATTGTAGAATAAAGTGAACGCCCGGTTGCCTGTAATAACTTTTCAAACAGGGAAAAGAAGATAATTCCAAACGAAATCACGCAGCATATTCGAAGATAACCTGTTCCCATTGCAATTACTTCCGGATCAACCGTCTGCGATGAAATATAGGCTTTCACTCCGAAAATTCCAAACAACAGACATACCGCATAAATAATTACTCCAAGAAATAAACTGTTTCCCGCAACTTTTGCTGCTTTTTTGCTGTTTCCCTGTCCAAGTGTCCTCGCAAGAAGTGCATTCGTCCCCACACCGGTTCCGATTCCTACTGCAACCATGAGCATCTGCACCGGAAATACCAGCGTAAGTGCATTTAATGCGGCTTCGCTTCCCTCCTTCATGTTTCCGACAAAGGCACTGTCCACAATATTGTAGACCGCCTGTAATGCCATTGACAAGATCATCGGTATTCCCATCTGCACCATGAGCTTATTGACCGGCATCTCCTTCATCCTGTTACTTTCTGCCATCTTAACTGAATCCTCCTTTTTCTGCATAAAAAAAGCATGTACTTATCTCACAAGCTGGACTTACGCTGATAAGCTACACACTTTTTCATGGCATCATAAAAATAAAAACGAGCAGCAAAACTGGATTTACGCTCGTTTGCTACTCGTTTGAAAATCATTATATTTCTCTTTTTCTAAAAAGTCAAACTAAACTTTCTTGTAAAAAATACATAGGATGCTATTTCCATACTCACTTACACGAAAAGCCCGAATACTCTATTCTTTTTCGCATGTGCATCCAACTCCGCCTGTGTTGTAATCCCTTTTTCAATAGCCCGCGCCTTAATTGCAGGTGGATAATTGTAAAGCTGGTATTTTGCTCCCTGGATTCTAAATAAAACGAGCATAAACGCTGTATAAAGCAGACTGTACACGATTGCTTCTACTGTAATCCTGATTACCATAGTTACGTCTCTCCTTTCAGGTTAGTTATTTCTAACTGTTATTTTAGCACAATTTTTACCAACTTGAAAGTCCATTTACTCTTATTCCGACTCCATCTCCCCAGTCGCTGCCTCCATAACCGATTCCACCGACACAACCTCCGGTCCGGCTGCAAATGCTTCCTCTGCATCAGCTGCTTCCATTGGATCCTCACGCTCTTTCTTTTCCTCATCATCCCAAAGCGACTTATACTTTTTGCGTTTTTCCAACCGCGCCATCATTCCGGCATTTTTTGCCATCATGTACAGATCCTTATCAAATTCCATCAGCTTTTTCTCATCCTGTGCTGGCACAATGTCTCCATGCATGATGCGTCTGGCTACCGTCATGATTTTTCCCATTTCCTCACTGTAGTCTTTCGCAGCCTCGTCCTGCTGCTTTGCCGCAACACTGTTAAACTTGCTTTCCCACTGCTCCATAAGCTGATCTACATAATCCTGATATTCATCCTGTTTTTCTGCAACGGCATTATATTGCAAATCCAGAGTGGCTGCCTCATCGGCATACAACGTTTTACCGTCCGGTGTGCTTTCCATCCGTTCCTTTAGCTCATTTCGCTGCTTTGACAGTTTGAATTTCTGCTGATTGTATGATTTCAGAACAGAACTGTAGATTCCTCTTGCCTCTCCTACTTTCATAATGTCTCCTCCGTGAAATATATCCATTGTTTCCCTTATATTTCATATATCGGATAAATCACATGATTTTTTAATTCACTTTCAATTTCATCTTAATATATTCGCTGACCGCACATAGACCAGCTTTCAGGATTTCGGCATCACAGGCATATCCAATCCTCATGCTGTGCGACTGTTCAAAACAGTCCCCTGGCGTGACAAAAGCACCTCTCTGCTTGTACATTTCTTCACAAAACGTATAAGAATCAATGGGCAGATCATTTTTGTTTCCGGTGTTGCCAGACGGCGAATCTCCTCAATATCAGGAAGATACCCATTTTCCTTTTTAAGATCAATCAACTGCACATCTGCACCATAGGATTCCGGAATAGAATACAATTGTTGATAGGTCGGTCTGATGCTAATGACTCTCTCCCCGGCGAAATGAGAGAATAAAACACATGATGATTGGCACCCGTAGCACCATGCGTGGGGATAATCTCATCCAATTTAATAGTTTTATAAAGCTTGCAGACTCCTGCTTTAAATTCAGGATTTCCCTCAATGTTACCATAAGTTAATCTTTGTTTACAAAAATCTTCTAAGAATTTATTCTTATCCTCACCGGTAATCTCAAACAATTCTCCAGAGAAATCGAATCCACACAGGTTTCTTTATACCTGGCTAAAATCCATTCTTCTACTGCAAACGGTTTAATCTTCACTATAAAATCTCCTTTCTTTCCCAATTGCCACCAAAAAGAAAAAAAAAGTATCCAAGGCATCGCCTTATAGCACATTTTTAATGCGCTGTACCTACGGCGGTGTCCTGAACACCTTTCATTTAATCGCTGCCCGGTGGCAACGATAAGTGTTATATTTAATTCATATTTATTTTATGTTGTAAACTACATTTTGTCAACAGCGCATCACTATCACCGCCTACTCGGGAGTTTGACAGTTGAATAATAGAAAAAGTACTTGCAGGCCTTATAAAACCTGCTTTTTTTGCGTCAAATTTTATGTTTTTATATATGTTATTTTCTGTTATTGTATTGTATAATAAGAAGGTGTTGCATATGCATCTTCATATATCAAAATCCAAAAATGCAGAGTCCTTTTATATCTGCAAAGGGAAGGAATAAATTACTATACTTCAAAACAACGGCAAAAATCGCTGAACCCCAGTAAAATCAATGGATACAGCGATTTTTTCTTCTAATAACTGTCAAAGACAGGAATATATTCTTGTATGATTGCACAGTCAATAAGCATTATATAATAATTCCCTGCTTGGTTTTTTTGTTTTAATGAACTTTCGTTATTGCTCCGGCATCCATCTCGTACACCTCATCACAGAGAATTTCTATATCCAGTGGATTATGACTCGCTACGAGGATGGTTGTCCCTTCTTCTTTTAATTGAACCAGAAGCTTCCGCATATCCTCCACGCCATGTTTATCCAGACCGTTCATCGGCTCATCCAAAATGAGGATGTCCGGACTTTCCATAATTGCCTGTGCAATTCCAAGTCGCTGACGCATGCCGAGGGAAAATTTCCCCACCTTCTTCTTATCTTCCGGATCAAGCCCCACGAGCCGGATGCTCTCTTTTATCTTCTCATCTGTGATTTTCTTCTGCAGACGCGCAAGAAGCTTCAGGTTCTGAAAGCCTGAATAATCCCGCAGAAAACCCGGATGTTCAATAATAATTCCAATTCCCTGTGGGATATCCACATCCTTCCCCACCTGTTTGCCACGAACCAGGATTTTCCCCGCATCCGGCAGGACAAAACCACAGATGCTTTTAAAAAGAACTGTCTTGCCGCTTCCGTTCCTTCCGATGATTCCATATATTTTTCCGGGTGTGACAGAAAGGCTCACATGGTCAGAACCGTCTGTTCCCCGAACCTTTTTACGACATCCTGTATTTCTATCAAATTTTCCATTCTCTAAATCCTCTCTGCCTTCAGCAAATGTTCTATAAGCCTGACTCAATAGCGTCAAGTGTGTATGTCTTCGATTTTTTCATAATGATAAATCCGGTCACCAGAATAATTGCGATTTCAACCGCAAGAATATACCACAGCGGAACTGCATCATCGCTCCTTAAATAAGCATAGGTGGTCGTCCAGTGCAGTGGTGACAGAACTCTGAGCTTAGGCAGCCTCACCACATCAATCATATTGGAAAAAACAATCCAGCCAATGGCCACTGCTGATCCATATATTCTGCTCCCAAGCATGTTTCCAAGAAAGACAACAAGACCAAGCAGCGTACCCACAAGTACATTCAGTCCGTAGGTAATCAGACAGGCAGCAAGTGGCGTATAGGCTTCCACGATTTCCTTGTGCATCACCACTCCGGCCAGTCCGTTATTTTCTGCACACATCCGGATAATACCGCCCCAGTCCGTAGAAAATCCGACCTGCGGAATGAGTACCAGAACTGTCGTCAGTGCAGTCCACAGAAAATATACCAGATTCGCGGCAACAATGTAGGCAAGCTGTCCGGCAAACCAGCGCAGCCGCCCTGTCCTCACCAGAACAAACATCTGCTGGTCATCCATAAACGGGGCATTACAAAACAATAAAACCACCCCAAAATAAAAAAGCATCCGCGTTATTCCGTCATCCATCTGAAAAGCGAAAAAATATGGTGTCACCGCTAGTCCCACATCCTGCGCATACTGCCTTAAATAATCTTCCCGGATAAATGTGAAAACCAAAACGGACAAAAAGACGATGAATACCCGGTAGCTGCTTTTCCACTTTCTGAAATTGTTACACATACTCCTAAGCATTTTCCATCCTCCTTATAATCTGCCTTGCCGCAATCTTCCACAAAACAAAGTAGATACAGCCTGTATACGCCAGAGCATAAAGCATCTGCCAGATTCCTCCCCCCAGAAATTCCGCATTGCCAAAGTATACCCATGCCGGCAGAATTGGTCCCAGCTCCAGCGGAGCATATTTATTGGACAGGCAGATGACCATGTAATAAATAAGAATGGGCATTGCCGTCCCGACAAATATATTGGGAATACATGCCGTCACCGTCATCGCCAATCCTGCGAGAACCGCACCCAGCAGGGACAGTAGCAGAGCATTCCAGATATTCTGGATAAAGTAAGCATGATTCTGCGAAAACATAGCATAAAACGAGCCTTTTATCGGCCAAAGCGTAAAAATCATGAGCAGTTCATACAATGCCATACCGCCAAGCATGCTTGCACAGCCGCCAAGGGCTGCAGAAAAAAGATGCCCCCTGATATACTTTTTTGCATCACCTCTTACGACTGCGTATCTGGTAAAACCACTGTTACAGTCCTCACAGTAACTGAGACCTCCGCCAATCACGCAGAGCAGATAAAACAGGATAATGAACCCGGAACTGGATACGACGGAAAAAGCATCCTGCAGATTCGCAGAATCCCCGTCTGAGCGGATAAAAGCAATTCCGCTCATATACAGTGTCAGTGCCATTCCAAGTGTGCAGATATATATTTTTCGATTCTGAAACATGCGAAGTACATTTGTTGTAAAATACCGGTTCATATTTCTCCCCCCTCATTTGGTCTGCAGAACTTCACCTGTATAGGCATCATAAATAGCTATATATTTCTCTTCGGAATCATAATTCACCTCACCATAGTGAGTGACTGTCTGCGAATAATAACATGCCCATACCGGACACATATGGTACAATTCCGTTTCTTTATCGTAAACCGGCAGATATTCCAGCGAAACCTCCGACAGCTTCATTTCACCGGTTTCCTCCTTTGACTTCATCATCTCTACCTGTTTTTCTATAATGTCCGCCGGACGAAGAATCTCCTGTTCGGTTCCCATTTTCTCCAGCTCATACGTTGGTGCAGACTGAAAATATGCAATTCCATCCCTGTCTACACTTACTTCACACACGCTTGAACGGAAAGTGGTATCGTTTGTAAGTTTTCCATCCCCCGGATCATATCTAAGACCCGGAATGCCAAAGTAATCCTGATAAAGAAATATCGCATACGAGAAATTCCTATTTTCTTCTTCCTCCGGTGTGTGATTGTCGAATTTATCAAGATCCAGCCATGATATTCTCTTATTCTTTTCATCCAGTGTATAGCAGTCCACTGTATCACTGACCTGAATTCCCATTTTTTCTGCATAATCCACTGCCAGCTGTTCACTCTCTTTTATCGAACCGAACGCCAGCTCTCTGCCGGTTTTGTACAGTTCTCTGTTGTCTCCCTTATAATCTCCGCAGAAGTCTGACTGATTTAAGGAAACATACCCGCGTTCAGTTGAATAACTAAATCTGTCCGGTAAAACATAAACATTGTCCTCATGATTTGAAATCTCTACATAATAAATTTTTTCCCCTTCACTGTTCCTGTAACACTCTACATCCTTCTCCTCATATTTCCACCCTGCTTCGTTCATCATTTTCTGAATCAGCTCATGTGCCTCTTCTTCTGATTCTGTATAATTTTTTTCTGTCGCATACCAGTCGGAAAGCTTCCATTCCGAAAGCCCCCATAACCGGACATCTGCATCTACCATTAACAGATCATCCACCTGACAGGTCAGATGATCTGGAATTTTCTCAACATCATCTGTATCAAACTCTGTAAGCTCCTGTTTGGCGACCCCCTCCATCTGATTCTGGTGCTCTGTGCCATTCTGCTCGGGAAACTCCGTTGGCGCACAGGCTGTCATCCAATAAGCAGATGCGCCAAATGCCGCATCTGCTTATCATAACTTTCTTATGGTTCCCAAGTTCCTCCTACTGAAACCGTAATTCCACCGTTTGATGAAGGATTATAACCATATAAACTTACATTTTCATCTTTTTTACCGTTTTATTGTAAATAACTGTACACGTTCCTAAGCCTCTTTGTTCAGTATACTCCGCTGTAAATCCCTTATCTGCTACATGTGTACGGTACTTAATTGAGGCAGACGGATAATTCATTTCCGTAACATGCACAGATGCATAGGCTGTACTTCCAGTTTTTGCTTTATAGGCTGTATTTTGAACATTTTCCGGCATGAGACCAAATGAATATCCATAGGTTGCTGCCATAACGCTTGTTGTTGAAAACATGGTTAACACTAACCCTAAGCAAAGTGCTTTTTTTAATTTGTTTTTCATTGTTACTGTAAAGTACGTTTTTCCACAAAAATTTTTACCAATTTCATTCTTTACTTCTTTTCATGTTTTATCAAATAGATTTTCCTCAGTCCTTCCGGCTCCTTAGTGCAAATACCTCTGCAAATTTCTTACCTTTCATCTGACATCCTCCTTCCCCCATATAATTAGTAGCGCTACTTCTATTAAAACTACCAGAATAGCAAATGATGCGTCCGGCAATTTTATCCTTATGCTTAACGATATAATGATAACCATCAATGTTATGATAAGTGTCTTTCTTTTATTTACAATTCTAACCCGTTCAAACAATGGCTTTCCTGGATTCTCTACTGGTGCAAAAAAGAACATAACCATGAAAACCATGCAACATATAATAAGTTCAATTCCAAATCTAGTGAACCCAAATTTTTGTTGCAGCCTCTGTAACACTATTACAACTGCCCAATTTGTGATAGTCAAAATATAACATTTTAATTTTGTCTTAGCATGATAACCACCCGAATATCGTCTTATACCGGCAAATACAGCAATAAAAATGAGTGTAACCAGACAAATTATAGTTGTAAATTTTCATATCTGAACCATATTTATAAATCTCATATTCCTCATGTTCAATTACATTTTCACGAACAAAAAAATCAGCTATCATTTTTGATAATCCAGACATAAACACACGTCCTTTCAATCTGATGATAACTGATTTCTTAATCTTTACAATTCGTTTGGCAAGTTTTACCTGTTTTTGGCAAAATTAGCAAGTGGAATTACCATATGTACAATCACATTATTTGCTTCTTCCGATATATTTAAAAATCCCTGATACTGATTGACAATCTCCCGAACTGTCGGGATTCCCAATCCATGTTCAGCCTTATTTTTTTTCGATGTGACAAGTTTAGGATTTACACAAAGAACAGAGTTTTGAATGTGATTCTCTACAATTAGATTAAACATTTCATCTACCACTTCCATGTTAAGATGAATTTCCTGCTCCTGCTCTTTCTGCTCAGCTTCAATCGCGTTATCCAAAAGATTCGACAAAGCAATTGCCAGTTCTATCGTATCTATATTCTCCGGAAGCTTCACATGAATCACAAATCGTATGTGGTTCTTTTCACATATCTCCTTCTTCTCATTGATAACAGCATTCAACATCAAATTAGGGGTATAAATCTGCTGTTTCTCTGACAGTTTCGTGGCAAAAGTCTTTTGCATTTCTTTTTTAACTAATTCTACCTTACCTTCTTCCAAAAGTTGGAGATAGTTCGAGAAATAACGTCGGATATAATGTCTTACTTCGCGGATTTTTTGGTTGCTTTCCTCTGATACTTTCATCAGTTTCTCCTGCTCCCTCAACTGAGTTCGCAAAATACTGTTCTCAAGCAGTTCTCGATTTTGATTTTGCAAGTGGTTCAAGAGCCACAACACAAGAAGAATGATTCCCAGAAACAAAAGCGTTATTACTGCAAAAGCTATCTGTAAGATTCGCGGTAACATAACCTGTTTTAACAGGATAATAAAAAACAGAGAGACAACAAAAAAACAAGCAAAAAAAATCCCGCTTATCAGCAATTCCTGTTGTACAAATTCTCTCTGTCTTTTTATAGTTCTTATATAAGCATATGCGATAAAAATGCAGAGACTCTTCATGACACAAACCTCGATAAGTCTCATCGAATTCCCATACATCGTCAGTTTTTCCATTGTCACTCCGCTGAATGCTGAAATAACATAAAGACATATGATACTTATCAGAATTGTCAATACATTAATCATAATAACAGAGATGACTTTTGAAGCAAACCGTCCTTCAAAATATCTCTGGGCAAAAAAAATACATATTCCCATTCCAATAAATGACGCAATCAGATTCGACCCCACTTCAAAATAAGTAACTGCTGTAAATGTGATTCCAAACACAAGATACTTCCACCATGCCAATTCGTCTCTAGGTCTAAATTGCGCCCGAATTACCGCTGTGCAAATTCCAAAACTGATAATGCAGGCCGCAATCTCTATTATGAAACTAATCCATTTCATATATCCGACTCCTCATATAACCAAAATATTGTTTCTTTACCTCTTCCTTCTTATCTCTACTGACCGGAATATGCTGCCCTGTTTTTACAGTGATTTCCTTCAAATTAAAATTCTGTATCCACATGCTATTTACAAGATAACTTTTTCCCGGACGCAGGAAATGGAAAATAAGCATTTTTTCTGCATAATCAGATATTTTTCCTCTGCTTCGCACAACCTGTTCTTCACGCTCAGAATTCATTACATGAAATAGTAGGTAATGAGCCTGACTCTCTATATAAACGATTTCCTTTACCGGAAGCACAATCTGTTGCTCTTTTACATCTAATGTAATAAATCGCGCTCTCTTCTCCTTCTGTTTTTTCAAGCTTTGCAACGCTTCCGAAAGTTCCGCCTGTAAATACGCTTTTCTAATGAAACGAAATGGCTTATAGTGAATTGCCTCAAATACAGCCTCCTCATGATTGCTGATAAAAATAACAATTGCCTGCGGATTTTGTTCTTCCAACTTGGCAGCCAATTCCATACCCGTTACTTCCGGCATATCAATATCAAGAAAAAAAAAATTTCTGTCTGATGCAGTTTTGTCTCCAACAATTTCTCACTATCCGTGTATGATACAATTTCCCCACTACATTTAGCTGCTGCAATTTCTGCCCTTATTTGTTTCTCCAACCTCGAAAGAAATATTTCATCATCATCGCATATTGCAATAGTCCAATGCTCTATACCCATAAATGGCATAAACTCGTCTTTCCCCCTTCTTTTGTTTATATGACTATTTTCGCTTGTGCCCTTTGAGCAGCTACCATCTGCCTTTAAGGACTGGTTTTCTGATTCGATTAAATTTTCGTTGCTAGTTGCGCACCTTCGTCAAATAGAATACTGCAAGCTGGGTGCGGTCACGCAGAGAAAGCTTATCGAGAATGCTGCTGATATAATTGCGGACGGTTCCCTCACTCAGAAACAGTTCGTCTGCAATCTCACGGTTGCTTTTTCCAACTCCGACAAGAGCAATAATATCCTGCTCCTTTTCTCCGATGTCGTAGCGGCTGTAATGTCTGACAGATAAGAATCTTTTCGTTCAGGGAATATATCCCAGTAATCTTTTCTTGATATTGTACCTGTTCTCTGTCTGGCATTTAGATTATCATTCACATCCTCATTATAGGTTCCTTCCTTCATTTAAGCAATACATTTCTTAACTGCATCCTGCATCCATACAAATAGTTCTTCAACATTGTACTCATATGAAGAGTGAGCTTCCAGAATCCTGGACTGATAGATCAGCTCTCTTCCAAGAAATATTGCCCTGTAATCATCCCGTTCTATTGTCACAAGATGATACCAGCTTATTTCGTCTGGATATTCTTCATGCCACATTTTCTCAAACTCTTCATAATTCTCTACGACTTCTTCATCCTTTAGGCTTTCGTAGTCGTCATAATCGTCTATAGTTCCACGCTCCGCTTTCAGCCACAACTCTCTTCTGTTATCCTCTCCGCAAGGCTCAACAGCCTCTAATATTGCATATACCTTGTCAATAGCTTCCAATGTCTTCTCTATCAATAATTCTTTCATTTCTTCAGTAAGCGTATCTGCATCACAAAATTTTTTTCCATCTCTATTCGTCACCAATGAGTCTAAAGAAAAAAATTTTTATCTCTATTCGACCATGCGTCTTTTTGACCATGCGTCTTTTGCATATCACATATACAATCCCAGGAAGTTCCATCCTGTCGATATCTTTCTTTGTTCTGCTCCCAAAGAATATAACACCCTATTTTTCTGGTATACAGCCAAAATAGCCAATTAAAAAAGTTAGTAGCAAAAATTTTAACAGGGGCGCTTGCTGTTGGAATGGTTGTTTCCCCTACCTCAGCACATGCGGACGAATCAGATAAATGAAAGCTTAACGGCCATAGTTGTTCCGAATAGCGTAACTTATATAGAACAGGGTGTGTTTGAATCTTGTAGTAATCTTATTAGTGTAACATTATCAAATAACCTTACAAATATACCCACAAATTTATTTGAAAACGCATTTTCTTTAACCACTATCTACTACAGTGGTACAGCCAAAGGTGCGCCATGGGGCGCAACCAATGCAACCATCGAGGCAAATAACACTATATAATCCCAAATCTTCCAAAAAATGGTCATATTCATGAGTAGATTCCCATTCCCGTTCTTCTTTCACATATTTTTCAAGCATTTCCTGATTATGTTCGTCCCAAAAAAGATCAGTGATAAGATCAGTGATGGAAGAATCACTACACCGATAAGTTGCTTTGGTGGTGCCTATATTTTTAACCAGTAGCTCCCAATTGTGGTTCGAACCATCAAAATTCCCAAACCAAAGCACCAGCATAAGTATAATTACACCAACAACCCCCAGATTAAATTTCCTTTTGTAGGCTTCATAACTATCATCGTTTCTCATATTTTTTTCCTTGTATGATAATTAGGAAGTTAATTATCACACGTTTCCTTTCTTTTTAATATCGTGGTTCAATACAATTCAGATACTATGGACTTTTGATGTTTATTCTGTAGCTTGACTACTCAACTGGAGTGTATTGCCGCTACCTTTATCTGAATTGTTTATCAGCTGGATAGTCTACGATGATAATCGATGGTGGACATCATGGTATCAGACTTTATGAAAGGGAGGTACAACCTCATGAAAATTTTTGTAGGCATTGATATTGCCAAACTCAACCATTTCGCCGCTGCGATTTCTTCGGACGGTGAAATAATTCTTGAGCCGTTCAAATTCACTAACGACGCTGATGGCTTCCAACTGCTGGTCTCTAAACTCGAATCATTCGATAAGAACAGCCTCATCATCGGTCTTGAGTCGACGGCACACTACGGTGACAACCTTGTTCGATACCTTGTTGCTGAGCTTTACCAAGTGTGTGTGTTGAACCCCATCAAAACCTGTCAAATGCGAAAGAATAACGTTCGCAAAACTAAGACAGATAAGGTCGACACATTTGTTATTGCTAAAACTCTTATGATGCAGGACAACCTCAGATTCATCAGTTTCTTTCATCTCGATATGATGGATCTGAAGGCTTTGGGACGTTTCCGTCAGAAAACCATAAAGCAACGTACCCGATTGAAAATCCAACTGACAACCTATGTTGATCAGGTTTTTCCGGAGATTCAATACTTTTTCAAATCCGGTCTGCATCAGAATGCTGTCTATGCTCTTTTAAAAAGAAGCACCTTCTCCAAAAGAGATTGCTTCCATGCATATGACTCATCTGGCAAATCTGCTCAAAGTGAACTCGCACGGACACTTTACTAAAGAGCAGGCCAAAAAAGAATTAAGAGTTCTCGCACAGAAGTCTGTCGGTGCCAACGACAGCGCTATATCTATTCAGATAACTCAAACCATTCAACAAATCGAGTTACTGGATAGCCAATTAGAAAAAAGATTGAAGTTGAGATGACGGATATCATGAAATTCAACGATTCTGTCATCATGACCATTCCTGGTATCGGTTATATTAATGGTGGAATGATTCTTGGTGAAATAGGTGATATTCACCGTTTCTCCAATCCAAACAAGCTGCTTGCTTTTGCAGGTCTGGATCCTTCTGTTTATCAGTCTGGTAATTTCTCCTTCGATTTTTATTCTTATTATTAATATGATTTTTAGATAGCACTTTTGTTTCACTATTAATATGTGTTTTTTTATTTGGAAAAAATGAAAAATCACGCTGTCGAATATTGTTGAAACCCTTATGTTGGTATGATACAATTTTCTTACGGAAAGCCCATGACAGGGGTGGTAGCCTCCCGAGCTTAATGACAGTTTACTGGAATACATAAGAAGGGAGGTGGCGCATATGACAGCTTATGAAATCATTACGATTTTCATTGGGATATTAGCTTTGTTGATGTCTTTTGGTAGTTTGATTATTGCGTTTCTTACCTTTCTCGATAAGAGAAATAATAAGAAGAAATAAAAATGCCTTACCTGTCGGCAAACAGGTAAGGCTGTGCTCATAAGAGCAAAATGCATACTTGGGAGCATCCACTTTTGGAATGGATACTATCCGAACTGAAAGGCATCTGTTCCAGCAGGTGTCTTTCTTTATATTCAATATAGCATAAAGCATTTGATATTTCAAGAAATTTTGGAGACTGTTTTAAATAAAACACCTTATACAATCCCCTGTTCGTTCTGTTACATTTCTTTACATATTCTTTTGTTACTTGTGGTGCATGAAGTTTTTGATTTGTCACTTTTCCCAGATTCTTATTCCTTCGAATATTTGTGATATCGCCAATAATAACCGTGTGGATATCATTTGCTTTACAATAATTCACTACTGCTCTGGTCACTTTATGAAGATAGTCGTGAATACAGTTTCGCCTGTACTTTACCGACCAAACCACATGGTAATTAATGTTGTATACGCAAGTGCGTGAATGACGCTTAGAATATTATTCACATGTAGGTTTATCCTCCGGGGATGACGGAAATAAAAAATTAGAATATCGTTCACTTGTAAAAAGCCACTGTAAAAGGTGGCTTTTGGTTTAGGTAAGAGATTAAATACTATAGAAGAAAGAAGGTGTCTGCTTGGCAGAATATACACTTTACATAGACGAAAGTGAAACATTTAATAAATCTTTTTCCCAGTAATAACTGGTACTGTTTTTCAAATGATTCATTTGTAGTGAAGCCTCGTATATCAAGTGCAGAATACACTATATAATGGCACAGACTTTATCCCCTTTACCATTCCAAAATTTCTTGCTGAAATCCGGATTGCATAAACCGGAGCATATTTTTCCATATAAACCATCATACTTTTTGCTTTCACATGATTTCCGGCTTTACATTCCACCGGAATTACGTGACTATCTTTTTGTATCAGGAAATCTACTTCTGCCGTATTATCGGATTCCCAATAATGAAGATCATAGCCATTCGTTTTCAATGCAATTGCAACGTAGTTCTCTGTCAATATACCACGAAAATGCTCTGTTTCCTTACTCCTCAATGCTTCCAGCGTCATTCCCATTCTGGCAGACATAATACCCATATCACTATAGTATAATTTAAATGCACTCACATCCTGATATGCTGCAACCGGATAAAATCCCTGACTACATTTCATACACTTATTTACAATTCCGGCCCGAATCAGCCAGTCAATTGCATCTCCATATTGAGATGCACGCGCGCCCGATTTTATCAACTTATACTGGAACTTTTTAGCGTCTTTTGCCAACTGCGCCGGAAGAGAATCATATGCTTCAAAAATGCGCACTGTATCTGACTTATTCGCATATTTTGTCATGTCCGCAATATAAGAATTTAATAACATCTGTCTGATTTCCGTCTGCTCTATAGGACTGTCTTTTGCAAGGTCAGCTTTCACCGCTGCCGGCATTCCCCCAACAATACAATAATGATAAAATTCCTGCATAGCCTCCTCATGGAGTATTTCATCCAACGGCTGATTGTTTTCATAATGTTCCCGGATCGTGTCTGTAAGCATCTGTTTTCCTTTTGCCCACAACACCTCTTCCAAATCCATTGGATACATGGTCAGCATCTGAACTTTTCCAACCGGAAATGAATATTTTTCCCGGTTCACCGCCACACCAAGCAGGCTTCCGGCAGCCATTACATGATATTCCGGGGCTTCTTCTGAAAAATATTTTAGCGAAGTTAATGCTCTTTCACACATCTGAATTTCATCAAAAATTATAAGTGTATTTTCAGGTACGATCTTCGCCTGATAGTATTTTTCCAAAACAGCTATCACATGATCTGCATGAATATCTGTTTCAAAATATTTTCCAATTCTTTCGTCTGTTTCAAAATTTACATAAATCGTATTCTTGTAATATAATGATCCAAACTCACGCATTTCAAATGTTTTTCCAACCTGACGTGCACCATAAATAAGCAATGGCATTCTTCCATCTGACATATTTTTCCACTCATATAACTTAGACGTTATTTTACGTTTCATGCGTATGCATTCTCCTTCTTCTTCCTTCTTCTCCAAAATATTTTGGTATATTTTAATGTATTATATTACATCTTTTCGTATGAATCAATGTGTTTTTTCACATTTTTATTCATATACACTATCATATAAATCATACTTACGCATGCGCAATAGCCTGAAACATAAATTTATCGTCCCCGATTGTTTCAAACGCCTTTCCCGACTACCAGCCCAGATCCAGCAGCCAGTTATTCAGACTTCTCTCCCTCTCTTTTTCATCGGTAATCTCCTTGAGACCGGTATACTCTCCCTTGATATTACCGTCCACGATGAAAAGCACTCTGCCGCATTTTGCCGCAACTTTCGCATCATGCGTTACCATAACGATTGTGGTCCCCTCGTTGTTTAACTTCACAAGTTCGTCCATAACCTCATTGGAGGAAGTACGGTTTAATGCGCCGGTCGGTTCATCGGCAAAAAGCAGTTTTGGACGGTTCATCATACTTCTGCAGATACACGCCCGCTGAAGCTGTCCGCCGGAAACCTCGTTGATATCGTTATCTGCAATCTCGATGATCCCCATTTTGCGCATAAGCTGCTCGCCTCTTTCCTGCTTTTCCTGCCTGCTTTCCCTGGACTTTTTGCTTTCTGCTGCCGGAAGCACGATGTTATCGAGAATGGTAAGATTTTTCATCATATACATCTGCTGAAAAATGAATCCCATCTCATCCAAGCGGATTTTTGCAAGTTCCTTTTCGCTCAGTTTCGTCAAATCCTTCCCTTCAAAAAGCACCTGACCGCTCGTTGCCCGGTCCATCCCCGAGATGGCATACAAAAGCGTGGATTTTCCAGAGCCGGATGGTCCCATGATTGCAACCATCTCCCCTTCTTTTACTTCAAGATTTACATTCTTTAACACATTATTCTGCCTTTTATCAATTACATAGGTTTTGCAAAGATCTTTTGCACAAAGCAATGCTGCCATAAGATTTTCCTCCATTTACTCTATATTGGTTGTGTCGTTGCTCTTAATCGTCCGGATCTGTAATGCTGTCATTCCCGATGCCAGAAGCGTCATAAGGAAAATAATGCCCGGATACAGGAAAAAGATTTTCCACGGACGGATCACATAAGCCACTTTTCCGGCCCCCATCATGCCGAATATCGGATTGCCGATCAGATATGTTGCCGGAATGGAACAGATTGCTGCCAAAAAAACAGCCACAAGCGTAACAATACCGAATCGTGTCATATGCCATTCCATCACCCGTTTGTTACCGAATCCCATCGCCTTAAGAACCGCGATCTGGCTTTTCTCGTCCGCAAGAAATGACCGCTCCATCAGAATACATACAAGAAGCACGACGATCAGTGTAATTCCAAGAAGCAGATACTGTACCGATTCCATCGTCGATGCCGCGCCCATACAGTCGTCACAGTATTCCGTGGCATTCATTACTTTTTCATTGTCAAAAAGCTTTTTGATTTTTTCTTTTCGAATCTCTATCTCCTTCGCAGAAGGATGGTCGTCAAAATCGATCTGATAACTCATAACATTCGCAATATAGGTAAAATCGGTCGGTGCATCCTCGTGAAGGCGTATGACCTCTCCAAGCTGATTCATGCTTTGGAAATAAGCAACCACAACGCAGTCAAGTGTCTCTTTTCCAAAATCAATCGTTACGGTATCTCCGAGTTTCGCCCCGGTCAATTTGCTGACCATCGGTGTAATCGCAATCTCATTTTTGTTTTGCGGAACTACCCCATTGATATATTCATACGCGGATGCTTTCGTATGGATTCCCTGCTGACAACTGATGGAATAATCTTTTCCGTCAAAATGAACCTTATATTTGTACTGCGTTTCCACACACAGTTTCGCAGGCATTCCGTTTTTCTTAAACAGTGCTTCCGTTTTTGCAAAGTACTCCTCGATCTGCTTTCTTCCATCCGGATTCATACAACTCATCGCTTCCGTCAGATCGGTGTAGTACAGATCACTCCGCGTTCCGAATGTTGTAATAAACGTATCACTTCGCATGGTTGATGAGACGTTGACAAATACAAGCACAAACAACGTGCATAAAAAGAATGTGGTTATGATCGTCATGTACCGTTTCGGTGCGCTGAACACATCATTGACCGCCATAAAGAAACCGATACTTCCATGGCTTTTGACCAGACGAAACGGCGATTTTTTCTTATAACGTTCCCCCGTCTGACCGGAACGGATCGCATCGATCGGAGAAGACTTCTTCACCAGCTTCGTGCAGCGAAAAGCATACAGCAGAATGACAATAACGACCAGAATTGCCCCCAGAACCGACAACAGGAAATGGTTATCCGCCTCCAGAACCATATTGCTGCTGACCGATCGCAGTAACAGATCAGAAAACGGGATACTCATAAAAAATCCCACAAACGCTCCTATTACTGCCAACATCAGATACTTTGTCAGGTAGAGACTCCGGATCTTGAAATTGCTGATACCGATTGCTTTCATCAAACCGATCTCACGAAACTCCTCAAAGATCGTAAACGTGATGGAAAACTTTAATACGACAAACGACACGATGATCAGGCAGATACTTAAAATCAGCATCGTAAACGCAACGATCATATCCATGACATAGCACATTTTTATCAGCGAACGTGCGCCGGAAAACATGATGCCTGGAGCCTGTGAAATAGCCGAAGCAATCTCCGATACGCCTGCCTCATCCTTTAGATCAATATAGCTGATCTGTCCCTGATACCCATTGTAAATGGTTTCATCCGAAAGCAGCTTCTCGATCTCCTCCCGATGAAAAAGGAAACGGCTGTTGCCCATCATGGAAGACCCTAAAAGCGCATCTTTTGCCATACCATCCAGCGTTACCATAAAAGAAATACTGTTGTGCGTAATCCTGATTTTATCCCCCGGCTGCAAATGATTTTTCTCCATAAAATCACCGGTTGCATATGCATGCCCCGGCTTGATCTGGGTAATCTGCTTATTCTCTTTATCAAAGAATTTAAGCCGGCTGTCCTCGATGGACTGATAAATAACAGAATTCTTTGCCTCCAGTTCTTCTCCGTGCATATCTTTCAGATTGGATTTTTCTCCGAATACAACCGGCTCAATGCGATAATCCCGGATGGATTCCATCTCATGCAGGATCTCATCGATGGTCGCTTTGCTGTCCGCACCCATCGAGATGACCACATAATCGCCGATCTCTGCCTTATCCAGATAGGAATCCGTTCCGTTCATGACGGAAACAACATTGCTGATTCCGCTCGCTACGAACATCGTTGCCAGCAGAATAAAACAAAGCAATATTGCGTTCATTACTTTTTTTCTTTTCAAATCTTTTTTCAAAATACGAAAAAGCATTTTAACGTTCCTCCCCTCGTTTGATGTACTCATCTTACAGGAGAAATTATTAAACAATCCTTAAATGCACATTATGCCTTTCGCACAACAACTGTCGCGCAGAAATCATCTTCCTTAATTTCCGCAAATACTTCCCCATCCATTTTTTGCATCAACTGCCGGCTGATATACAGTCCGAGTCCCGAACCATCCGTCGAGCCGACATTGCTTCCGCGATAAAAAGAATCAAACAGATTTATGAGTTCTTCCTGCTTTAAGCTGCATCCGGAATTTCTTACCGTGATCAGTCTGCAGTCCTCTTCCTCCGAAAAGTCGATGGAAATACACTTGCCGTCCCCGTATTTGATCGCGTTTTCCAAAAGGTTCTGCAACACCTCGATCAGCCGGTCCGCATCCCCTTTCAGCAACAGATCCGTGTAGGATGCAATCTGAAATCCGGTATGTAAATTATGCAGTTTTTCCTCATAAAGTCCCCGGATCGCATCGATCACATGGGACAGATACACTTCCCCCGGATTGACACTCAGTTGCAGGAAATCCTCTCTCGATGCGAGCGTGATCTCATTGACATACTCCTCAATCTCTTTTACGTTCTTTTCAATCCCTTGACATGCTTCGACACGCCGCTTCCCGGTCGTATAAAGATTTTCTGCCAGCGCCTTCGCATACAGCCGGATCGCAGATAACGGCGTCCTGATGTCATGTGTCAGCGACAGGATCAGCGTCTTTTTTTCTTTTTGCAGCGCGAGTTCTTTTTCTTTGTTGCTCTCCAATGTTTCGCGCAGCATATCCATTCCCCATAGGAATCTGCCTAAGAATTTGCTTTTTTCGGCTTTGACCGGCACTGAGAGATTGCCTTTCGCCAGATCCTCGGTCAGCGACTGCATCTGTTCAAACGGCTTTATGATCTTCTTTCCGATATAACAAATCAGAAAAACAGACAGCAAAAACAGAATTCCCAAGGCAATATCCATGAGAATCCAGGTTCTGTCGTCTGTCTGTGTATAAATGATCCTGTAGATTGTTTCGGTTTTATCCTGCACACGCGAAATGCACGGTTCCTGATTATTTGCTGTCACATAATAAACGATATTCACAAGTGCAATAATAAGCAGCTCCACTCCACAAAACTTTGCTGCAAATTTTTTGTAATTATTCATATCGGTATCCCGTTCCCCAAACCGTAATAATGTGTTTCGGCTTCTTCGAATCCTGTTCTATCTTTTCCCTCAGCCACTTGATATGTACCGTGAGCGTCTGCGGCTCCGATTCACTGTTGCTTCCCCAGATGCGGTTGAACAGGTATTCTTTCTTCAATGTCGTTCCTTTATTTTCGACCAGCAGTTTCAGCAGCTGGAATTCCTTTTCCGTGACATTGACCGGTGTTTGGTTCACGGTGAGTGTCTGCGTGACATTGTTCAATTTCAGATTGTCGCATACGATTTCGTCCAATGCATATTTTCGTTTGAAAATGCCGTTGATCTTGGCAATCAGAATATCGATATCATAAGGCTTACAGATGTAATCATCCGCGCCGATCTGCAAGCCTTTTAATGTGCTTTCCTTGTCGTCTCTTGCAGTCGCGATCATAATATGTGCGTTTGAAGTCTCCCTTATTTTGGAACAGACGGAATAACCGTCCACCCCCGGCAGACCGATGTCAATCACAACAAGATTGGCACCGTACTGCTCAAAGATCTGAAGTGCCTTCTCCCCAGTGTCCACAAGGCTCACCGTATAATTTTCTTTTCGCAGGAAATCGCACAAAAGTGTTCCGATCTCCCTGTTGTCCTCTACGATAATAATGTCCGGCATTATTTTACCTCATGTCCTGTCACGGCCTCAAAGTGATATTTTACAATTCCAAGGTCAATCTTAGAATAAAAACCACCAAGATTTTTGGCTGTTACAATTCCGTTTTTCAGTTCAAAATAAAACTTCTGCTGATTGACAGCAGTTGGTGCAAGACTTACCGCTTCCATACCTTTTTCAAACCATTCGTTCTTCTGATCCGCCTGTCCAAGTTCTGCGATACTTTTGCTTTTATGTGGAACTCCCTGTGTTTCTCCATATCCCAGTGAGATAATAATGAGTAGCTTCTGTCCTCTTTTTGATCTGCGCTTTTGATTTACCATGCGTCATTGCTACCCAGCAGGTATTAAGCCCAAGTTCCTGACACTTCAGCACAATCTTCTCGCCATAATATCCTGCCTTTTCCTGATCATTCTTATTTCCGACAATCGCGATATAATTCTTTACATTTTCAAATTTTCCGTAATGAGCCATAAATGAATCAAAACATTTCGGTTCATCGTAAAAAACCTGTATCGACAGTTTACTTTCCGCATTAACATCTTTTATCAACGCATTGATTTTTTCTCTCTTTGAAGATTCAATTGCCTGATTTTTATACTGTCTTACGCTGTGTCGCGCTTTCATGGTCTCTAATATATCCATTTTAATATCCTCGCTTTCGTTCAACTGATTAAACCGAGTATACCATATCTTTAAAAAAAAATTCAATGGTAAAGAAAATCGAGACCATTATAACCTTTTAACTTTCTTTGTTAGTTTTATCATAGTTCTACAGATTTTCCCAGTCAATCTTTTCATTTTTATAAAAGAATTCATGATCATGTTCTCCGATTTTACGCAGCACACGACATGGATTTACCGCCAACTTTATACCGGATTATCTTATGACCTATTGCAAAAATTTTATCATGGCATTTCCGCTGCAGCTTATTTTTGTAGGACCGCTTGCAAGACTGATCTTCCGGACATTATTTATCAATCATAAGAAAGAAAAAAGCACCAACGAGATTCAGAATGACGATGAGAAAATCGTTGCAAAAACAATGTAAGCTATTTATATGCAAAAGCAATCAAAAAATCAATCGTAAAAAAATACGATTGATTTTTCGATTACTTATACGCATTACAATGAATTAAAAAGTCAGCCGCATCTGATGCCACACAGCGTTTCCGTGTGTGGATTTATCGGACACGCCTTCATCAACAAAACTAAATTTTGCATAATACTTGATCAGTTTTTCCTTGCAGGTCAACACAAGACCTTTTCTGCCCTGCTCTCTTGCATCCTTGATTGCACATTGGATCAGTTGTCCTGCATATCCGTGTTTACGATAATCCGGAAGTGTATACTGATGTGTGATAAAGAAGTAATAGAAGTGTAAAAAATTTTGCCGTTCCTATCCGGCACTTGCTCATTGTGTCGGATAGGTCGGGCGGTTATTCGGGCAAGTCCACCTTGCCAACAAAAGAATAATAAATCTCAATGTCCTGCCTACGGGTCTTGTTCTCGTCATAGCTGCACTCATGCACAACGATTTTCTCTACAAACTCCCGCAACAGAGTAGGGGTAAGTTCTTCAAAGCTGGTATGCCGCCGGACAACATTCATAAACTTTTCTGCGTTCACGGTGGCTTCCTGTGCTTTGGAAAGCTCCGCTTGGATAGCGGCGGCTCTTTCTTTCAGCTCCCGTTGTTCTGCTTCATAGTCTGCCGACAGCTCTGTGAAACGCTCGTCTGATATGCGCCCGGTCACGCTGTCCTCATACAGCCGCTTGAAGATAGCGGATAACTCGGCTATGCGTTTCTCGGTGGCTTCCAGTTCCTTTTTCTTGGCGGCGTTCCTGCGCTTGCCCCCGTCCTCGTTCTGCTCAATCAAGAGCTTCATAAACCGGGCTTCATGCTTTGCCGCATAGCTTGTCACTTTCCGCAGATTGGAGAGTACACCAGCGGTCAAGAGGTCGGTGCGGATAAAGTGCGCCGTACAGTCATGGGTGCGTTTCTTGTAGTTGCCGCAGATATAACAGTCCTGCTTGCGCTTGTCCGTCTGGTATCGCTGCTGATACATCACACTGCCGCAGTCTGCACAGAACAGTATGCCGGAGAACAAGCCCACTTCATCATAGCGGTTGGGGCGTTTGCGCTGCTTGCGAAGCTCCTGCACCCGTTCCCATGTTTGGGTGTCTATGATAGGCTCGTGGTGGTTCTCGAATATCGCTTGCTTTTCCTCCGGGTTTTCTACGCTGTGCTTGACTTTGTAAGAGAGTTTTTCCGTCTTGAAGTTTACCAGGCAGCCTGTGTATTCCCGGTTTTCAAGGATATGCACAACGGTATTGGTCGCCCACTTGCACTCATAGCCGGGGTGGTAGCGGCGGGTGCTGCCCGTCCTGCGGTATTCCAGCGTCCCCGGCGTGGGGATTTGCTGCTCTGTGAGCATACGGGCTATCTTGGTCGGACCGTTCCCGGCAAGGCAGAAGTTGTATATCTGCTTGACTACGGGTGCAGCTTCCTCGTCAATGATGAAATTTTCGTCCTCGTCCATGAGGTAGCCATACACAGGCTTGCTTGTGATCGGCTTGCCACTCATGCCTTTTGATCGTTTCACTGCTTTGATTTTCTTGCTCGTATCTCTCACCAGCCATTCGTTAAAGATATTCCGCAGCGGGGCAAAGTCATTGTCGCCCTGTGCGCTGTCTACTCCGTCATTGATAGCGATGAAGCGGACACCTTTCTGTGGGAAAATCATTTCACTATTATAGACAAGAGCACAAAAAGGATAGGTACGGTGGGGATTAACCTGTCAGATTTTCCATTCAATTTCTACCTTTTCATTTGTTGCCCGGATGACCGTTATCAGTGCGTCCACCACCTGCCTCTTGTCCTCAAAGCTGACATTCTCCCAGTCATCCAGATACCCGGAAATGCTTTCCATCTTCTCCATCGGCACAGCGTCCGCAGAGAGTTTTGCAATCTCATTGGCAATGGACTGCCGCCTTGCGTCCAGCTCCTCAATTTTGCTGTTGGCATAGGAGAGCAAAACAGGGCTTGCGCCCGTCAGCGTGTCAAGCAGCTTTTCAATCTCGCTTTCCACCTGCGCCAGTTCCAGCCGCTTTGCCGCCAGCTTCGGGGAGATTTTCGCCGCATTTTTCCGGCCTGTCAGCGTCTTAAAATCTTTTAGCTTCTTCACCATAGCCCCATAGACCACCGCTTCCAGTTCGTGTAGCTTTACACAGCCGCAGCCGGGGCAGGCCCCGCTGTCCGCATGAACGGTGCAGCGCATATAAAGAATACCGTTAGAGTGCGCCGACATGAGCGCATAGCCGCATTTCCCGCATTTGATTTTTCCCGCCATCCATGTGTTCCGGGCTTTCCTTGCGGGCTGGTAAGTGTGGCTGGCAAGCAGCTTCTTCCGGCATTTCAGCCACAGCTCCGATGGGATAAACCCCTCATGTGGAGCCAGTACCAGCGTCTGTCCTTGCAGGTGCTTGTGCTTGTCCTCTGTATTCCCCTTGCCCTGATAGTAATAGCAGCCGTTTGTCCCGGCAAAGTCGGCGGCATCATTGTAAATATCCGTCCCCTGGCTTTTGTAAAACTCGTATATGTCGAGGTCAGCCATGACATAAATCGGGTTTCGGAGAATAACGCTCAAAGTAGCCCTTGACAGCGGCCTGCCATGATAAGTACGCATACCGTCCGCCGTCAGCTTCTTTGTAATGTCATGCAGCGATACCTGCGGGTCAGCGTACATCTCATACATCTGCCGGACAAAGGCCGCTTCGGTTGGCTCTATTACCAGCTTCTTTGTGCGCACCCCGTCCATCACATAAGGCTCTGTCCGAAACCCGTAGGGCGTTTTGCCGCCCATTTTGAAGCCCCGCTGACAGCGGGAGTACCATGCGTCCTGCACCCGCTTCTGTATCGTTTCCCGTTCAAGCTGGGCGAACACGATACAGATATTCAGCATCGCCCGCCCCATCGGGGTGGAGGTATCAAACTTTTCCGTAGAGGACACAAACTCCACTTCGTACTTTTGGAAGAAGTCCATCATCTTCGCAAAGTCGAGAATGGAACGGCTGATGCGGTCGAGCTTGTAAACCACCACTTTCCGCACAAGGCCGCTTTCAATATCCCGCATAAGCTGTTGGAATTGTGGACGCTCCGTATTTTTCCCGGAATACCCTTTGTCCTTGTACTCTTTGCAGTTCCCGCCTTTCAATTCGTATTTGCAAAACTCAATCTGGCTTTCAATGGAAATGCTGTCCTTTTTGTCTACCGATTGTCTTGCATAGATTGCGTCTATTCGATTGTTCATATTGTCGCTCCTTTTCTTAAAAAAGAAACGGAGCTGCTGACAGTTTCATTATACCGCCAGCAGCTCCGCAAATCAACGATGGCTTTGGAAAACCTTATGCCCCGGCTTCCTCTTTCTGCCGCTTATCGGCATATTTGCGGAACACCTCATAAAGCTGCTGCTCCAGTTCCCGGCGTTTGACCGCTTCCTGTTCCGGCGTGAACACCGGGGAGAGGTTTTCCAGCGTGATTTCCCTGCCTTGAAAAGTCACGACTTCCGTTTCCTTTTTGTATCTGATAGTGGTACTTATAAAATCACCTTTCCTTTCCATGCTGCCGCTGCTGCCGTTTCAGTTCCGCCAGTATATCCGGCGGGATACGGTCAACCAGCCGCTGCATATCGTCCAGTTCGCTTTTCAGCTTTGCCCGTTCCATCGTATCTTTCATCTTGCCTTTTTCGCTGGCTTTGGCTCTGGCTTCCAACTGTTCATTTTCTGCCAAAAGGTCGTTTATTGTGACCTTGTATTTTTTGAGCTGACCGGAGAAATTCTCCATCTGCGGAAACCACTTTTTCAGCAGGGAGAGGGCTTCCTCTTTCTTCTTTCCGGCATTGAATGGGGTAATACCGTCCAGCGTAGCTTCAATGGCTCTTGCCTGTTTGGAGAGATTGACCGCCTGCTTGAACAGACGGGTGGGGATATGCTTCCTGCCTGTCTTGCTGGCACTTTCCCCACGCTCCAAGTCGGGATATTTCTCCACCATATAAGCGTGAAAATCGTCCTGCCACTTTGTCAGGTTTGCCCGGTTGCCGATAATCTCCTTAGCGCACAGGCGGTTGTCCTCTGTCAGAGGGACAAAGACCAAATGCAGGTGGGGCGTTTTCTCGTCCATGTGTACCACCGCCGACACGATATTTTCTTTCCCTACCCGCCCGATTAAGAAATCAGCCGCCCTCTGGAAAAATTCCTGTATCTCCTTTGGGGACTTCTTCTTGAAAAACTCCGGGCTGGCGGTAATCAGCGTATCCACAAACCGGGTGCTGTCCCTGCGGGTGCGGCAGCCAGCCTGTTCAATGCGGCTTTGAATGAAGTGGTAATAGCGTCCCTCCGGCTTGACGATGTAGAAATTGTACTTGCTCCGGCTGGTGTCAATGTCGGGATTGCTGGCGTACTGTTCCTTTTGCCGTTCGTGATGGGCTTCCAGCGGTCTTGCCGGATTGCCCTTGTGTTTTTCAAATCGCAAAATTGCGTGTTGTGCCATGAAACTCCTTTCCCCATTCCGTTCCTTTCCGGGACTTTTCCACAGGAAAATCCCGCAGAAAATATCTCGGATAGGAAGGGAATGGATAAGATATAAATAAAATCGTTTTTATCTCTGTATTTCTATATACCGTCTGGTTTTCGTACTTCAAGAGGATTGATTATCGTACTCATCGAGTGCGGTTTTCAGCCCGGCCGCGTACCGGAACGGGATTTCTTGAAGTCGGTGTTTGGAACCGCTTCGTAGGATTTTGGGTAAATGCGGTTGGGTTTTCCACAGCCCTGCTTCTGAATCTCTACCAATCCGGCATATTGCAGCTCCCGCAGGGTGTTCACCGCCTTTTGCCGCCCACAGTGAAGCAGGGCAACAACCTCGCAGATTGGGTAATACAGGAAAATCCGCCCGTACTCGTCCGCCCAGCCGTTCTTCCGGGATAACTCCGTCCGGCGCAGGATAAAGGCATACAGTACCTTTGCTTCGTTGGACAGGGGTGTGAATGTGGGGGCTTCAAAAAGGAAATTGGGAAGCCGGGCAAAGCTGACCGCCTTTTCCGGCTGATGGATATAAATGGTATTTGTCATATCGTGTTTTGTGGACGGTTAGAAGCCCGTTTCCGGGGGCAGACGGTAGTTTCTATTGCCTGCCCCTGTTCTGTGCTTGCAAAGCCTTGTAAATCAAGGACTTTTCAGCCCCTAACTGTCCACACAAGACCTCCTTTTCCGTTCACTTTCTGTTTTCTGCCGCCTGTGAACTCTGGCGGCACAGTCGGGGCAGTATTTCGCCCGGTTTGACTTTGGCACATGGGGCTTTCCGCAGACCGAGCAGCGTTTCAAATCCTTATTCCGGAAAATCTCCGCTTCCAGCGTTCCGATTTGCGGCAAGACCGACCAGCGGAACCACTTACAGCAGACCGAGAAAGAAATGGTCTGGGGGCAGGTGTGGGTGTCCCCATCGTCAAGGAGCATACAGTTCCCGTCCTCATAACAGCAGCACTCCCGGCGGATCAGGGCGTTTGCCTGTTTCCTCTGTGCCGGTGTCATGCGGTAAAGGGAACCGTCCGGCTTGCGCTCTATGGGCGGCAGTCGTTTATATGGGTTCTCTCTCATGTGTTCCCTCCATTTTTCTGTTGCCGTTCTCACCGAAAAGGCTTCCTGCCCCATTCCTGCGGCGTGTTCCGGCGTTGGCACGCTCCCCGGACTTCGGGACATTTTGTCCCGAAGTGGCTCGTTGCGGTGCTTCCCCTGCCGGGGTATTCCTTTTCGGACGGTCATTCATTTTTCAAGGTGCAGTTCATCGATGAACTACCCTAAGTCTACACCTAAAAGACCGCCCGCCCCGTATATCCATAAGGTCGGAAATCAGCCCGGAAAACTCTTTATTTCCACGCTCTCGGAATTGTGGTAAAATAATAAATACAAGACGATAAATCGGAAGTTGTGAGGTGTTCAAAATGGATAGCATAGTGGAACTTGTCAAGAGAAATGAGCAGCTTCTCCTTGAAAATGCTGAAGCACTAAATGATGAGGAAGTAGAACAGGAAGATATTGACGAGTATCTTAAAATTCAAGGTGCTACAAAAGAAGAATTAAGCGCCTTTGAAAATCAATTTCAAATAAGATTGCCAGAGGATTTTAAAACCGTATATTCATACAAAAACGGCAGCGGCTATATGAGCTTAATTTGGCCGCAGGAGGGATTTTATCGCGGGTATCGCCTACTGTCACTAAAAGAAATAATCAAGTTAAAATCTCTTTTTCAAAATAAAAACTGTAAAATGACAGAGTTTCCAAATGTAATTGGTGAAAAACAACTGCAACAATTAGACGAACGCATAAAGCCATATCTGTTTTGTGAGCGTTGGTTTCCCTTTGCTGAGTATGCCGGTTCTCTTTATCTGATGTTGGACTATAACCCAAGCGAGAAAGGTGAAATCGGTCAAATTATTTGTTATGTGCATGACCCGGATTTTATCTATTATGTCGCTCCGAACATTACCGAAGCACTGAAAATGACGGAAACAGTTATTGAGAATTTAATATAATTTTTCTTTATATGATGTAAGCGATAGCTTCCCATTTATTGGGCAGACAAGGAGGGAGCGCATGGAATTATCCATACAAGAACGACTAAAAGACCTGCGTGTGGAGCGTGGGCTGACGCTGGAGCAGCTTGAAGAACAAGTAAATCTCTCCAAGTCTGCGCTGGGCAGTTATGAAGCAAAGGACTTCAAGGACATCAGCCACTATGCCATTATCAAGCTGGCGAAGTTTTACGGCGTAACCGCCGATTATCTGCTGGGACTGTCCCAAACAAGAAATCACCCAAACGCCGATCTTGCAGACCTGCGTTTGAGCGATGATATGATTGAACTATTGAAAAGTGGGCGGGTGGATAATTCCCTCTTGTGTGAGCTGGCGGCACACCCGGATTTCCCCCGGCTCATGGCTGACCTTGAAATCTATGTAAACGGTATCGCTGGCAAACAGGTGCAGAGTGCAAACGCCATTGTAGACGCTGTGAGCACAACCATTATGAAGCAGCACAATCCCGGCTTGTCTGACCCGCAGTTAAGACAGCTTATCGCCGCCCATATTGATGATGACAGCTTTTGCCGCTATGTGATACAGCAGGACATAAACAAGATAGCTCTTGACCTGCGGGAAGCGCATAAGGACGATTTTTTCAGCGTCCCGGAGGACAATCCTCTGGAAGATTTTTTGCAGACCGCCGAGGAAACCGCCAGCCCAGGCAGCGATCCGGAGCAAGCAGCTTTGGCGTTTATCTGTAAGCGGCTCAAATTGAATTTGAAGAAGCTGTCCGAAGAAGAAAAGAAGTGGCTGAAAAAGATTGCACAGAAGTCGGACTTGCTGAAAAATCCAACCCCACAGCGAGGGAGAAAGTAATAAATATGAAATTACAGAATGGAGGAAATCAAAAACATGAATTTCTTTAAGAAAAAGAACTCGCAGACAAATAGTAAGCTAACAAAGCCGGATATTGAAAAACTTTTACAAGAAGCATATCAAGCTAATCCTAAGTGTTACGAAAAAGAAGATGGTACACTTTTGATAGGGCTTGCGCTTACAGAAGATACCGATTCTCTTTTCCCAATCGTGCCGGAGGAGCAGTGGGCAATAGAGGGCAAGACAATTAGCGAATGGATTATTACAATGGTTAGCCTTACAAATCCACAAGGTGGAATTATCGGGCAAATGGAATACCACGAAGCCATAAAACGACTTGAACCATTTATTCTTATGAAAAAAGATAATTGGGCACTTATTAGAGCAATGACCCATGAAGAATTAGACAGTCTATTTGGAAATCTTCCTCGTAAATTATATTGATTACATACAGATTAGGAACGGATAGCAAAGCCAGCCGTGTCAGTCAACGGTCAAGATGAACGGCGCATAAATGCGCCGCCGTTGACAGCCTCGCCCGTCTTTGCTGATGGGTAATCAAGGCGGGAAAACCCTAAAATGGCTTTCCCGCCCATTCCGATTTTGAGAAGAAAGTCCGTCCGCTTTTTCGTGGGTGTGGCTATCCGGCTGGGACACTTTGTCCTATAGTCCGGCATAGGACGAGGGACGGGGCTTTCATATACGCCCTGTCTGCTGCTGAAACCAGTCCTGCGCTTGCGGCTCCACGCCACGCAATCACAGCCCTGTTTTCCTGCCGCTTCAAATGCCCTTGCCCTCCCCGGCGGCAACGGTATTTTCGCGGCAACGCCGACAGAGCGTATAACACACTACACTTTGCTACGCAAAGTCGTGTGCCAAGGGGCAAGCCCCTTTGGAAACCCCTGACAACAAAACAGGCTGAATATCCCGCACTTTCCCGGTGCTTGATACTCAGCCTTTACTTGTTGTCAGCAGCCCCCGTTTCTCGGTCTGCCTTTTGTCTCCTTGTCCATAATGTTTCCGTGTACATTCCCACTTGCAGGTAATTTCGCCCTAACCTCGACATATCCTTTACGATAACTGTCCCGACTTTTCCGGCTTCAATGTCCGCAAGCATGGCTTGGAAACCGGGTCTTTGAAAGTTCGCACCAGAATAACCGTCGTCCGTGTACCAGCGCAGATTGGAAAAGCCGTTCTGCTTTGCATAGGTTTCAAGAATACGCTTCTGGTTGGAAATGGAATTGCTCTCGCCTTGCAGCTCGTCCTCATGGGAAAGTCTTGGGTAAAGGGCGGTAATTGGTTGTTGGTTGGTCTGTCTTAACATAAAATCCTCCGTTTCCGACAGCCATCCCCACTATTCCGTACCTTGATTGTACCACATGGGGCGGCTGTCTGTATAGCGGAAAAAGCGTCAAATCTGCTTCTTTATGGTCGGTAAAAATGACGATTTTCCGTATGTGGCTTGTCGTGCAACCTGTTTGCAACTTATTTTTGCGCAATAGTTGGTAGAAGCAACCTATTCTTTTTGCTAAAATATAGCCATAAGAAAGGAGATGGTGTATATGAAGATTTCAGCAATTACAAGCACTATCGCAATATTTTTTTCACTTCTCATTCTCGCAGTCTTGGTAACGCTGATTGTTCTTGTTATCCGGGCACTTTTGAAATACTTAAAATCAAAAGAAGTCCGAGATGAGAAAAAGGTTATTAAAAGGTCATTAGGTGAAGCACTAAAATTTCATCGTACCCGGTGCAAAATGACGCAAGAGTTTGTCGCTGAAACGATTGGTGTTAGTCGTCAAGCTGTGTCAAAGTGGGAGAAAGGAGATTCTGACCCCAGCACATCTAATCTATTTGCACTCGCAAAATTATACGGGATTTCTGCTGAAGAACTTTTAAAGGAAGTAGAGTAATCACTTCTTTGGGAAAAGCGGTCATGTTTCTGGGCGTGACCGCTTTTCTTCTGTTGGAAGTTATACCGTATGCGGCGTATGTCCGGCAGCAGCTTCCGCTTCCAGCACTTTCATCATTTTGTCGGCTGCGGTGGCTGTGGTATCTTTCTTGAAAAAGCCGGACACAACAAGCACGGTGTTACCCATGCGGATCTCCGTCACGCAGTCCGGGCGGCGGTCGGTGCGGTCATTGTTATTCTGTTTGTTTTCTGTCATAGGCAACTCCTTTCACTTCAACAGTTCTTTTAGTCCATTGAGCTTGGCTTGTGCCGTTTCCTTTCGGAAGTTCTCGCCTGTAAAGAGGATAGGCAGACACATTTCAAGCACTCGGTCATAGATACGGGCGTGGGCGGTGTCCTGTGGATTTTGCAGTTCCGTAAGGCTTAGATTGGTGGTGACAATCAGCGGCTTTCGGCTGCGGTATCGGCTGTCAATTACATTGTAGACCTGTTCCAAACCGTACTCTGTGCCACGCTCCATACCAAAATCATCAAGTATCAGCAGAGGGAAACGGCAAAGACGCTCGATATATTCGTTTCGCCCCTCAAAGCTGGCAGTTAAATCATTCAGTATCGCAGAAAAGTTTGTCATGCGGACGGAGATTTCCTGTTCCATAAGGGCATTGGCAATGCACCCGGCAAAATAGCTTTTTCCTGTGCCTACCTTGCCCCACAAGAGCAGACCATAGTTGTTTTCTCTCATCTGCTCCTAATGCTCCACATATAAATGTGCCTTGCTCATCTGCGGGCATTTGCCGTTGTCATGTGCAAAAGTCCATTCCTGCATGGTGAGGTCGGTAAAGCCCCGGCGTTTCAGTTCCATAACGGTGTCAAGGTGTCGTCTGCGTTCCTCGGCGGATTCACATTCCAAACGCTTCTCCCGTTGGCAGTCACATTCTGTCGGGTGCTTGTCATGCCCCAACCATGCGGCGGTTTCTTTGGGAAAGTAGGCTTCTTTCGCCGTGCGGCACTTGCCGCAGTAAAGCAGACCGTCCTCGCCCGTGTAGTCCTCCGGCTCTGCGGTAGTAGTCATCATATTCAAAACGGTATCGGTAAAAAGTTCAGTCATAAACTCTCGCCCTCCTTAAAGGTGTAATCGGGTATGCCTTTTTTCGGCGGTTTCTTGGCTTCGTCCTCCTGCGCCCACTTGTATATCGTGGCTGCATGGCTGCGGTATTTCGTTCCTTTGGACGCTATATGAGTAGATAAGCGGTCAATATAATACTCCCATTTGTCGGGCAGTTCCGCTTTCAGCTCGTCCAGTTCCGTATCGGAAAGAAAAACATTGTTGTATCTGCCATAGCTGCGGGCGGGGGCTTGTCCCGTTTCTAACTCTCTCTCTTTTTCTATCTCTATATCTATCTCTTTCTTTATCTCTATCTCTGGTGGACGAATGTCGGACAAATGTCCGCCGTTTGTCCGGGGTGGTGGCAAAGCCTTGTTTGCAAGCCTTGCCGCCCGTTTTCGTTCCGCTTCGGTAGAGGATTGCCCTATCATCAGTTCAATATCGGTCATGTAGAGCAAGCCGCCGTGTAGCTGCTCCACAAGCCCCAACTGCTGAAAAATCCCTAACGCCCGTTCCACCGTGCCTACCTGCTGACGGGTAAGAGTGGCAATCATCTGTGCTGTGTAGGGGATATTCTCGTCAAGCTGCAAAGTGCCGCCGTATTTCAGCGATTTTAAGTACAGCTTCAAGAGGATATTGGAATACAGCATACCGTCCTGCATACTTTCCAGCAGCACGATAGCGTCATCGTCAAAATAGCTCTCTTTCAGTTTGAGGTAATAATATTTGCGGTTATCTGCCATAGGCGGTGTCCTCCTTTGGTTTCCAACGCTTGGAGTAATACCGGTGGCAGAGGATAATCACGGCTCGGAAACTCTGCTTGCAATCGTGGGTGCAGCCCCGGCAAAGGTCGTTATAGGTAATTCGGTTTCGGTGGTTGAGGAAAAAGCTCCATTCAAGCCGCCGTTTGTTGCTCATGCGTGGCATTGGTACGCTCCTTTCTGCCGTTTCCGTGGGTATCACGGATAGGGCGGGAAAACTGTATCTTCTCGGTATCATTTTCGGGGATTTTTTGCCCTGTACGCCCTGTTTTGAGGTCGGGGAGTATTGCGGATAGGGGTAAGGGCATATCCCTGTTTTTGTATGGTTTCGGTATCATTTCGGGGCGGTTTTTAACGCTCCTGTTCATGCTTTTTCTGTCGGCTCGGCTCGCCGTGGTGCATTTGGGAAAGATTGCTTTTCATGGTCTGCAATTCCCGGACACGCTCTTTATTTGCCCGGTACTCGTTGTAAAGGGCGTTCTTCTCGGCGGTAAGCTGCTCGATTTCAGCCTGCAACGATTTATAGGTGGGCAGCTTGGTAATGCCTTTTTGCCGAAAATATCTTACGGCTGCGTCTGCTATGATAAAGTCGCTTTCATGCTTTTCCCGGTAGGCTTTGCGTGCCTTATCGGTTTTCTGCTTTTTCAATCCGTCACGCACATCTCTTGTCTTGGCATAGGCAAGCACCTGTTTCTGCAAGTCCTTTTTCTCACGGATAGCCGTTTCAATGGGCTTCAGCTTGGCGGTGCTGCTGTGTAAATCCGCATTGGCAGACACAAGGGCTGCGTCCAGTTCATCCGGGGTAAAGCCGTATTGCTCCATAGCGGCAACGGTAGCCGCCATCTGTTTGAGATTGTGGACAGCCGCCCAACGGTCATAGCCGATACCTTTTCCCTCGGCTCGCTTCGCCGCACGGTCAACCATTCTCTGAATGTTGCCTGCCGGGGCGATTTTCTGCGTTTTTCCTCGCTCTGTGCGGTTTGTTTCAGCGGTATGGTATTCGGGTATGGGTGCGGTCTTTTCGGCGGCTCTGTGGGCGTTCTGCTCCAAAAGGGCAAGAACGGCGGCACGGTCAAAATCATCTCCCAGTTTTCGGGCAGTAATGGGTTTCGTTCTGTCCGGGGTAAGGTAGGACAACCGCCCTCGGCTCTCTTTGACGATCACACCCTGCCGCAGAAGTAAAGCGGAAAACTCGTCAAAGGTAGTAGCTTCGCTCATGGCGTTCCGTATGGTCTGCCGTAGCTTCGCCTTGTCGGTTTCAAACTTGGTCTGCTTTACAGGCTGCCCCTCGGCTGCAAGGGTGGCATTTTCCTTGTCAAGTTTGGCTTGTCCTTTCTTCTGCGCCCAATACTCACGCTCGGTAATGCGGTTTTTGCTGCCATGCAGCAGGTCGATTTGATAGAGATTTTCCCGGTGGCACATCTCCATGACCTCGGCTTTGAAGTATTCCATAGCAGCGTCCGTACAGCGGTGCTTGCACCCGGCACGGGTATCTGCCGGTCTGTCCATGTAGGGCAGCAAGGGTACTTCCTCAATACGCAGAGAATTGATAACGATATGAACATGGATATTGCCGCTGTGGTTGTGTCCGTCCGGGTGGGTGCAGACAATGGCTTGGTGTCCGGGGAAATGCTCGGCACAAAATTCCTCGCCCAATGCTTGCGCCCGGTCTACGGTCAAGCCGTTGTCCGCTGCGTCCCGTGGGTCAAAGGAAATGATATAGTGGTGGCTTTTCACATCTTCCCGTTTTTGGTTTTTACCGTATCGGAGATTTGCCCGCATACAGGCAACGGCAAAATCTTCCTCGCCGCAGTTCAGCGTTGCTATTCTGTAATCGTCCCTCGGCACAAGCCGCCCGGTTTCGTCAAGGGTGGGCTTCATGGTAAACTCGTCATGCTCAAAGGTTAGATACTGCTCGGCTGCACCGTAGTCCGCATTTTTAGAGCTGATATGCTTGAATGTTGCCAACAGCGTCACCCACTTTCTGTAAGACTTCAAACTTTAGGGCAGCAAGGTCGGAAACCGCCGCCCGTACTTCCCCGGCAAGCTGCGGATAGGGACTGTGCCACTCGTTCAGCGTCCGGGCTATCTGGTTTAAGTTGCCGCCGATCCTGCCGTATTCGGCGGTCAGCTTCCCGACAGCGGCAAGCAGCTCGTCGTTGACGGGGGAAACGGTTATGATGGGGCGTATGGCTGCCCCGGTTATGGCTTGCCGGATAAACTCGGCTTGGCTCATGTGGTAAGCAGAAAGCCGCTGGGCAAACTCGGCGTATTCTTCCTCGGTCATGCGTGTTTTGACTACCCGGCTGCGGTGCGGTGTGTTGTATCGTTTCATGGTAAAACCTCCTTTCTGTGCGTGGTGTCCTCTCACTAATAGGAGAAAAACGGGGTGTGAAGCGGAACTGTTTTTGAAAAATCCGAAAAAATATTTTGAGGGATTTTTAAGCGGCGCAAGCCGCATAAGCAGGGTTTGGGGAAGGCACTCCCCAACAAGATTCCCGCAGGGGCAAAATGAGCGAAAAGCGAATTTTGGTACTGCGGTAGAATCTTGCTCTAAGAAACTGCCGCTTTCCGCTGTGTCCGGCGGGGTTCAATCTCATTAGTGCCGCAGGTGGGAAATGTGCCAACTTCCAGCGGTAACATTTTCCCTTTCACTCCCTACAAACCACAAAAGAGCGAAAATGACGGACTTTCCGGCAGAAACTTTTCCGGCGGCTCATTCTTTCCCGACAATAAGGCGTTTTGAAAGCTGTATTCTGCCCGCTGCTTGATAGAAAACGGGAATTTCCCTCTGTTCACTTATCAGTACTGACACTTTCCCGATTTGCCAAAAACGGGCGCAAAAAAAGCAGCAAATCTTTTTCGGATTTACTGCTTCCTGTGCCGCTGTGGGGCGGCGGGATATTCAGTTGTAAATAATAAAAGAGGGGGAGCACTTTGGGCTACCCCTCTACAAATGGAAAATTGCAATATTACTATTACAACTACATCATATTAGTATATTCATGCCTGATTTGTAGTCATCCAAGATACCTGGCTTGACTGGCTTTCCCCAATTCCATGAGGGGTCTCGCTGATGTACATATTCTCCCAATCGGTCAGCCTCTTGCAGACTAATCTGATTTAATGTCCACCCAGCGGCAGCTCGTTCTTCGGGTGGCAATGACATAACATAATTTCTTATGATTTCGCTTTCAATTTCTCCATCACTCATGCCGCAGTTCTTTTCCATGCTCTCAAACACCAAAGATTTTATCTTATTTGCAACGCCCTCGTCAACAGGGACAATGCGGCGAAAATCTGTTCGACCTGTAATATCCATTCCCTCCGGACAATATGGGTTAACATGCTCCTTTGGCGGTAAAGAGCCATTTGGAAGTTTATGGGTTAAGTGCGAATTTTGAACCTTATAATTTTGTTGCACAAATCGTGTCATTCCTGTAATCGTCATAAGTACACCTCCAAATAACAATACACCCTGTTTTAAGAATAGCTGTCATATTCTTTATAAATATAATCGGCTCTTTTGGCGAAAATATAATATCCATCCCCCCCAAAAAAATTTCATCGTTGCAAAAACACGATTTTCCGGCAGCTCGGAAGCTGCGTTTTGCCTTCTGTGGGGTGGCGGGATATTCAGTTGTTAATAATAAAAGAGGGTGGTAGCACTTTGGGCTATCGTCCTCTTGGCTGCATATTTGCAAAGACAGGCGGGGCTGTCAACGGTGGGCGAAGCCCATTTACTTGCCGTTGACTGGCTCGACTGGTTTTGCTACAAATTCTATCTCTTTATGATTTGTCGGAAAAACTCTTTACCCAAACAAAAACTACAATTGTAGTTGCAATGAGTAATTCCGCAAGAATTACAGAAGCATTCCATATTTCAAAATAGAAATGCCCAATGAAATAGACTGCAAAAAATATCAAATAAATTCCAATCGAATACATGATATTTTTGGAAATTTGAGTGCGTTTCTGTTCCCTAACTAACATCTGTTTCTGTTGCTGTTCCAGAATTTCTGTTTTAACCGATAATTCATCTATCTCTGATGGTTTTAACAGATAATCCACGGTAACATCGAATGCTTTGCTTAGTTCAACAATCTTTTCTACTTCGGGTATGACCTGCCCTGCTCGTGTCAACTCCAGACCAAAAAAAAATTGATTTTTTTTGTACCCTCAAATATCACTTCCCATTATACCTGCTATTGCAGTATATTGAAAGCAATATTTATACTTGCAGAAGAAAGGAGTGCCACATTTTCTCGGCACTCCAAACTCTGTAACCATCCATCTTACTTGAAAAATGGATCATCTGTATTCCATACAATCTCTATATTGTCCTCTCCATTGATAATCACTTTTTTGATTACCTTCTGGATTTTCTCTCTGTCAAAAGATTCCATATTGATGATACTTTCTAACTGTGTCTCAAACTTACTAGAAGAATTATCTTCTGGCGGTATTTCTGTTTTAAGCTGTTCGATTTCCTGATGCAATTCATCAATCTGCTCCACCATCGCCTTTGAACGCTTGACATACTCTTCTCTTGTGAGCTTGTCATCCTTATAATCAGAATACAACATCATCTTTTTACTGCTGAGGCTCTTCACCTTCTTTTCAAGTGTTGCAATCTTTTCTTCCGGAGATACTTCTTTCGATTTACCGGCTCTCTTTATTCCTTTCTCATCCAGATAAACTGTTGCATACATATTTACAGTTTTCATGATTGCATCTTCAACCTTGGCAATTTCCACCCTGTTGCTTTTGCATGGAGAATTTTCCTCAATTCTGGACGAGTAACAAAGAAGAATGTCACCTTTTACCCTTTTGCTGGGTGCTAAAGCTCTGCCACACACACCACAATAATAAAATGGATTATAGTTTCTCTTACCACGCTTTGAACGAACACATTTTTTTGAATTAGCGTGTGCCATATCAAATAATTCCTGAGTAATAATAGGTTCATGACAATTCTCTATCACCATCCATTCGTCTTTAGGAACATAGCTTGAAGTGTTATTGCTGCCTACCCTCTTCTTTGTTTTATTCCATATCAGTTTTCCAAGATAAACTTCATCGTTTAATATATCCCGGATAGAAGAAGTACTCCACAGACTTTTTACTTCAACTGCATGGAAAAAGTTTCTGCTTCCTTTTCTCTTTTTGTATGCGGATGGTGTATCAATACCATGAGCATTCAGATAATTTGCCACTTCCGTTTTACTTTTTTGCCCTGTGCGGTCAGTTCAAATATCAGCTTAACCACTTCTGCTGCTTCCGGATCTACAATAATCTTATGCTTATCATTTGGGTCTTTGACATATCCATACCTTAACTGACCACTGATGTTCTCACCTTTCAGTATCCTTGTGTGCATTGCAGAACTGACTTTATTAGACAAGTCCCTGCTATAAAGCATATAGATTAAGTTCTTAAACGCAACATTCATACCGCCCGTCGAACCATCATAGTTATCGCTGTCATAATTGTCATTAACTGCAATAACTCGTACCTGATAAAGTGGAAGTATCTGCTCCAGAAGACTACCGACTTCAATATAATCCCTTCCGAGTCTGGATAAATCCTTTACAACAATGCAGGATATTTTATCAGCTCGGACATCCTCCATAAGCTTCATATAGCCTGGTCTTTCAAATTTTGTTCCGGTAAATCCATCATCACAGTATTCCTGTACCTTCGTATCCTTAAGCTCCGAATGATTGCCAATAAATGATTCTAACAATTCTCTCTGACTGGATACACTGTTACTCTCTTCCTTCTGATTTAATGATACATCCTCATCTTCCATAGAAAGGCGAATATACATAGCAGTTATCTTACTCATACAAATCACCTTCTCTCTTATTCTTTACCTGTAACAGTTCTTCCAGGCAATCCATACACCAGATTTACGGAAATTCTTCCATCTTCAAACACCTGTACCTTGTCAACAAATGCATCTGCCAGCTCTTTGTTAAGCTTTCTGCATTTCAGATATTTATTGATAAGATTTTCCCAGTCTTCATCAATCTTATAATTCTTTGAATACAGGTTCTGAGATACTAAAAGATTATCAATCTCCTTCTTCAAAGCTTCGCTTTTTAGAAGATACTGCTGTTTTAATGTCAAATATTCGCTCTCATTAATCAAATGTTCTGAGTAATCTCCATATAACTCAGAGAACTTGCGGTTTACTTTCTCCAGTTCCCTGCGCTGTCTGGTAATGGCTTTTTCATACACATCGTATTTTTTTTCAGTCCGCTGCTTCTTGCATTTAATTCCCGTATCACTTTTAATGCGTCAATACAGCAACGCATATGATTTGAAATCTGAGCAAAGACAGCTTTGTTGACTTCCTCCTGATCAATTTTGTGTCTTGAACATGCCGGATTAATACCATCTGAAAAAGTTCCACAAAAAATATACATACGATTTTGTTGTTCTTGGAGAAAGTCTCATTCCCTTGCCACAGTCTCCGCATACGATTTTTCCCTTTAGCAGATTCATTTCATTAGGTGGGTGTTTTGTAAACTCTTTTGCAAAATAAGCATCCGAGATTTCCTTTACTCTTTCCTGTGCCTTTTCAAATGTCTTTTTGTCGATAAGCGGCTCATGCGTATTTTCAACAACGACCCATTCACTTGGATCTGTTGCATGGAGTGGAATATTATTGTATTTCTCAATTACTACTTTCCCATGCACCGCCGAACCAATATAAGCCTGATTTGTCAGTATTGACTTGACTGTTGTTTTTTTGGTCCATACACCATTGGTTCTTACATTCTGCTGGTAACCAAGAGATTTTAAATACATCAATGGTGACATTATTCCCTGCTCATTCAGATATTTTGCAATTGGTGTGTAACCTTTGCCATCTAAAAACAATTTATAAATAAGCCTGACATTTCCAGCAGTTGCTTCATCCCCAACAATTCTGTTCTTCTCCGTCTTGGATTTCAGATATCCATATGGAGCAAAACCGCACATATATTCATCAGTAGTCCATTTTCTACGATGTGCAGTTGAAACTTTCTTTGAAATATCCTTAGCATAAAACTCATTTACGATGTTTTTCAAAGGCATCATAAGGTCTGTGCCCGGTCTGAACGAGTCAAAATCATCCGTAACAGCAATGAATCTTACATTGAGAAAAGGAAACACTCTTTCAATGTAGTTCCCCCATCTCCACATAATTTCTGCCAAGTCTCGATAAATCCTTAACTATAATACAGTTAATTCTTCCTGTTTTTGCATCCTCAAGCATTCGCTTAAAATCCGGTCTTTCAAAATTAGTACCGGTAAAGGAAGCATCATAATATTCCTCTTCAATTACAATATCTTCGTGATCTTTGACATAATTCTTCATAAGTTCCATCTGTGTTTCGATTGTCCCTCTCTCAATTCTCTTCCTTTTCATGGGACAGTCTTGCATATAATCCAGCCTTAAAAAGTACCTTCTTCTCTTTATCCGGTAAGGCTGTGTTTTCCTGTAGCATCATATTTTTTCTGCTTTTTCTTGCCATATTACACAGCCTCCCTTCTGCTGATATTTAATTGTCCACCCGGTTCTTTATCTACTTGATAACCAAGTTTTTCGACTGATTCTAATAACTTCTTATAACAATCATCAAAGTCAAATACGATTTCAATCTCTTTATTCTCTGAAACCCTTACCTCAGAAATCAGTTTTACAACCACGTCCCTGGTCAGTTCCTTAATATCCTTGTATTCGGTAAAATAATTCATCCAGAGATGCTTATCATCCTTCTCCTCAAAAATTAAAGCAATGTCTCTCTCAATCTGGCGAATTATTTCTTCTCCCTCTTTTGCTTTTTTTCAGATATGCCTCATGAAGTTCAAGATATTCTTCTTTAGTAAGAATTCCGTCCTTCATATCTTCTACAGTGAAGTTTTCAGTCTTTTACACTTCTCAACTTCCTCAAGTTTTTTCTGTTTTCTTGCTTCAAGACTTTTTACATCAAGCTGCTGGAAAGGAATTGTTCCAATATAATCAAGTATTTCTTCCAGATCATACTGTCAAATACCTCAAAATCTGTGTCAGTAACCTTGCCCTCTTATATCACTTTCCCTGAACAGGCTCTTTGTACATCATCTCATAACACTCTGCCAACAGTCCATTTCATACCCTTGCTGTTTTTAATTTTTCCAAACACTCTCCCATAACAATAATATATTCTGGTTTCGCTCTTCCAAAAAATCCTTGATCATACCTGTCAAAATCTTCCGGAACATACTTCATCTCATTATTTATCCTCACCCTTTGCATAATACATTTTCGCGGATAATATCATATACAAATCCTGTCTTCTGTTACAATTTTCAAGAGAAGACGATATCGTCTTGTCAACATCGCGCATTCCTGAATATGCTGGTAAATCATCTGCACTTTTATCCACTTGAACAATATTCTGCTCAAAATTCGTTTTTCTTTTTATTGTATTGTCTTTTTACCTTTGCAATTTATTTCCAGAGAATAACCGCATCATCTTTTTCCTTAGAAATATCAATTTTCTCT